>Ga0209911_100063_pt1 | contig 116485 bp, 88 predicted proteins | sample FECB21metaG_FD_188301 | JGI IMG/M metagenome (GOLD analysis project Ga0209911, IMG submission 188301) | Cyanobacterial communities from the Joint Genome Institute, California, USA - FECB-21 (SPAdes) (version 2) | ecosystem: Environmental > Aquatic > Thermal springs > Hot (42-90C) > Microbial...
TGTGACGCCCGCCGACGCCTACTTCGGCAGAGCGTCAGCCATCATCAAGCAACGTGAAAGGATCAAGCGACAGACCATCGAACATCGGCGCTTGCAACACCGCAAACTCGCCGCCTAAAAGCAAACCCCAGACGAGGCCCGCACTCCGCTAATCTATGCCGCGAGCTGCGCCAAATGTTCTGACGACGGACAGCGGTCGCAGCGAGGCCAAGACCGATAGCCAGGGCCATCATGCGGATGAACTGCCTCATCAGTTTCGCGAACATGATCGGGTCTTCTCAGCAGCAATTGCCAATGACGTCATTTCTGAGCCCTGCTATCGGGCAGGACCCTGATCTCGACCGGAGCCTCATCTGTGAGATAGCGCTGGGCCGCAGCTTGCAGATCGGCGGGCGTAATCGCGTCCAGCACCGCGCGCCGCTGACGTCTGCGATCGAGCAGCGTAGGGTTGCTTTGCGCTTCGGCAACCAGCCCCAGCCAGCCCGCATTCTGCGTTTCCGCCCGCTCATAGTTGGCGCGCATCGGGGCACGTGCGCGCTCCAGCAGGTCGGCGGAAGGGGGCTGTGCGGCCAGTTCGCCAGCAATCGCGCGGATTGCAGCAGCGGTGTCGTCCATGGCTTCGGACGGGACGGTGGCGAATACTGTGATGTGGCCGAAGCCTTCAAAAGCGACCGGCGCGTAGCTGAAGGCGCTCGGAGAATAGGTTGCCCCCAGCTCCTCGCGCAGCTTCTCGGTGAGCCGCAGCGTCAACACGTCGGCTAGCAGATCGCGGGTGATGTCATCCTTGAGATCGCGCCCGTCGGTGCCGGGCCAACTCACGGTGATCGCGCCCTGATCGGCCGCACCGGTGTGGGTCAGTACCTTTACTGAACGATCCGTCACAAAACGCGCAGGGGACGAAGTGCCAATATCCTCGCGTCTTTCGACGCGTTCGGGCAGTGTGCCAAGTGTAGCTGCTACTGCCGCGATAGCCGCATCGGCATCGAAATCACCGACAAGCGCCAGCGCAAGCGGACCATTGGCGAGTTGCGGAGCCACGACGGCTCGCAGATCATCGAGCGAGAGCTGCGCAAGCTGACCAGGATCGGCCAATCCGAACCTAGCATTATTGCTCGCCAACACTGCGCCCAGAGCCGCCGACAGAAGCTGAGCCGGGTTTGCCCGGACATTCTGCACCACGATTGGCGCAACGCCTTCCCACTGCGCTGCTGTCTCGGGACGCCATCCGCTGGCCGTCAGACGGGCACCAAGTAGATCGAGCTGCAGTTTGAGATCGGCAGGCGTGGTCTCGCCGTAGGCGATCAGCGCATCTTCTTCCCCGTCGAAAGCAAGACTCACCGCTTTACCTGCCAGCACGCGGCGCAGGTCGTCGATGCTATGGGCTTCGAACCCGTCGATGCTGGCAATTATCGGCAGCATCTCGCGCAGCCCCTGCCGATCCGACGGGAACGCCGCCAATCCCGATCCGATGCGCAGCCTAAAGCCAACCTTGCCCGGCTCGAAGTCCGTGACCTTCAGATTAAGCTGGAGCCCGTTGGCAAAGCGCACGGTGCGGATGCCGAGATCTGCGATAGTCTCGTCGGCGACCACCTTGCCCGGCTCACCCCATGCGCCATAAGCCCATTGCACCTCGGCTTCCTCGGCCGGTGGGGTTACTGCGACCGTGGCGCTTTCAGCCAGCACAGCGGCGATCGCATCCGTCTCTCCAGCGATTGGCTGCTTGGTCGAAAGATGAACAACCGAGGGGCCGCCTTGCCAGGCTTGCTTGAAGGCTTCGGTGACCGCTTCAGGTGTAAGGGAAGCCTCGATCGCCTGATAGAATGCAAGATCAAAGGCCGGTGACGTCGGAACGGCATTCTGCAAGCTGTTGGCAATCAGGGCCTCCGCAATCGCCGCACTGTTACGCCCAGATGCCTGGGCAACCGCGTTCGCGAGAGCCGTCTGGATGTTGGCCTTGGCCTCGTTTATCTCGGCAGCGGTAAAACCGAACTGGTCAGCACGGCGCAGCTCGCGTTCCGCCAGAGCGAGGGTCTCGGCCCATTGACCATCCTTTGCGACCGCAAGCAGCCCGAATGAGCGTGCACTGCGGAAAAGCGGTTGATCCGCCGCCTGCGCGCCGAGAGTGGGCGAATCTACGGTGCGGGCCAGTGCGTTGATGCGATTGGTCAGGGCTGCTGCGGCAACGGCGCGCAGAAGGTCATCGCGCGCGGCGACGACGGTGTTTGCCGCAGGCTCCCAAGCCGAAATGCGCTGCAATTCGACGATTTCGGGGATTGCCGGATCGACGAAGCTTCCGATCGTGGGCACTTGTGTGCTCGACGCTACAGGACTCTGATATGTATCCCGTGCTGCACCCTTGCCGCGCCAGTCCGAGAACATAGATTTGATCCGCGCCTCCATTGCGGCGACGTCAAAGTCGCCGACAATCGCCAGCGTGGCACGTTCGGGCCGATAGTAGGCGTCGTAGAAGGCGCGCAATTGAGCGGGCGTGATGTTGCGGATGCGCTCCTCGTCGGCGCGCACCCTTTCGCCCACCCGCGAGCCCGGCAGCGCGGCCTGAAGGTAATGGGCGATGCGGCGGCGGCCCGGATTGTTACGCACCTGTGCCTCGTTGAGGATGATGCCGCGCTCGCGGTCAACCGCTGCCGGATCGAAGATAAGTTCGCTGGCCATCTCGCGGATGGCCTTGAGCGCAGTGCCGACGGTCTCGTCATCGGTGCGCGGGAGTTGCAGCTTGTAGGTGGTGTAATCGAGCCCGGTTTCTGCGTTGGTGTCAGGGCCGAAGGAAAGGCCGAGCCGCTCGAGCATCGGCAACAACTGCCCCTCGGGAATACCCGTGGAGCCGTTGAACGCCATGTGCTCAACGAAATGCGCTGCACCGTTCTCCTCGTCACTCTCCTCGCGCGATCCGACCTCGACGGTAAAGCGGATGGCCGCCTCGCCTTTTGGATTGCCATTGCGCATCAGAGCGTAGCGCATCCCGTTGGGCAGGCGACCGAACGTGATCTGAGGATCGGCCGGGAAATCGGTACTGGATATGCCCCAGGCGGGCACGCCGCCAACCTCGGCAGCCGGCACCGGCGCCGTCTGTGAGGCGGCTTCCTGCGCCAGCACCGCAGGTGGCATTGCAAGAACCAGCCCTGCTGCGATTGCCATGCAGGACACGGCCCGAAGGGAACGATTGAAAGTGCGGCCCATGATACTCTCCTCGCGATAAACCTATCCAGAGCGCTGGATAGATTTCAAGATTTTACGTCTGCTTCATCGGCCGGGTCCTGCACGGCGATCTGCCCCTGCGCCGCAAGCAAGTCCTCAAGGTTGTGCAACTTGCCGCCGAACATCACGACGACCCGCTCGGCCTGCGCAATCGTCTCCTGCCGGTGAGCAATGATGATGCGGGTGATCCCCATTGCGGCAATCGCGGCGTTGACTGCCTGCTCGTGCTGGACGTCCAGATGCGCGGTTCCTTCGTCCATGATGAGGATCTTCGGCTGCCGGTAGAGAGCGCGGGCGAGTAGGACGCGCTGCTTCTGTCCGCCTGACAGCGTCGATCCCATGTCTCCGACCAGCGTTTCATACTGCATCGGCATCGCCATGATGTCGGCGTGAATGGAGGCCGCGGCCGCCGCGGCGACCACCTGGTGCATATCCACCCGGTCATCGAAGAGGGCGATGTTATCGGCGATGGTCCCAGCGAAGAGGCTGTCCTCCTGAAGGACCGCGGCGATCTGGCTGTGGTAGCTCTTGTACCCAAACCGATTGAGCGGCAGCCCATCGACCAGCACCTCGCCGGCGACAGGCTCGACCAGACCGAGAAGCAGCTTGACCAGCATCAACCGATCCGCACCACGGCAGAGGGGTCCCTTTTGCGCGCCGATAGTGGGTCCCGATTGAACGCCGATTGACACCAGAGAAGGTTAGATTCCAGTCGCTTTCCCACCGCCACCGCCCCAGCACAAGCCTGTCACCTGATCGGTCTGCCCGCGCTGAACCCTTGATCTTGTGCGCGCCCGGCGCCGCGCGTCAGTCGATCAACACGAAGGGCGCCCAGATGTCGGGCCGATCGGCGCCGGGAAGGCCGCTCTGGCGGCGCAGACGATCGAGCGCGTGGCGCAGCGCCTCGGCCTTGTCGCCGTGCCTCCTGTAGTGCCGCAGCATCTCGGTGGCGACATAGGCGGCGACATCGTCGCGCACCTGCCAATGCGTGGCCAAGAGGGTGCCGCCGCCGGCAAAGCGGAAGGCGCTGACCAGGCCCGAGAAGGCCGGGGCGCCGCCCTCGAAGCCCGCAGCGCTGTCGCAGGCGGTGAGGATCACCCAGTCCGCCGAAAGATCGAGCCGGGCGATCTCGCTGGCGGTGAGCAGCCCGTCAAACCCCTGATCACCCGCACCCTCGGCCGGGGGCGAGAGCACGAGCGCCGGTTCGGCCACACCCTCAAGCTCGCCGCCAACGAGCCCGTGGGTGGCAAACACCAACACTTCGGCTTCGCGCACCCCGGGATCGGCAAGCCTGGCCTCGCTCGCCTCGGCGCCGAGGAACAGGCGGCTGCGCCCCTCGCCGAATTCGCGGGCGATGGCGCGGGCCTCGCGCGCGGCACCGGGAAGCGGCGGCAGCAGCGCGAGGCGCGCGGCATCGGCGCCGCGGCGCGCGAAATAGGCGGCCGGGCTCATCACCCCTTCGGCGCTGGTTCCCGCGCCTCGTGCGCCGCCAGAGGCGAATGGAACCGGCGCGGCAAAGGCCACCAGCCCGCTCGCCTGGCGGCGGGCGCGGCGCGCGCGATCGGCAAGAGAGGCGACATTGACGAGGGCAAAGCGGTCAGCCAGCCACGCGGGCGCGCGCGCCGCTTGGCCGGGCTCGAGCACCAGCAGGCCGAAGGGCAGCGAGGCGAGCGGCCCGCCGGCAAGGATCCGTAAGGTCTGTGTGCCCTTGAGCGCGGCGCGGGTTTCGGGCGGAAGCAGCACCGCGGCGAGCCGGGCTGCCGCCGCGGCATCGAAATCGAGCGCCACCGCGCTGTCGCGCACCGCCGCTGCCAGCGCCACCAGCTCGGCGCGCGGCAGATCCAGCCGCCGCACCAGCGCCGCATCGGCAGTTACGACAAGGCTGTAGGCGCCGTCATAGGCCGGAGCGAGCGCGAGCAGCGCCTCGCCCTTGCCGAGCCCGGCGCGGATCGCGGCCACATCAACAGGATCGGACGAGACCAGCCGCGCGGTGGCCGCATCGCGCGCGGTGAGGGCAGCGAGCGCCTCGCGGCGCGCCTCATCGGCCGCGGCAAGCGCCGCGCGGGCGGCATCGGCCGTGCTGCCGGCGGCAAGCGTGCGCAGCAAGGTGCGGTCGGCCGCTTCGATCGCGGCATCGGCCTGTTGCAGCGCGCGCAGCGCCTCGGCGAGCGCGGGATCGCTGGCCGAAAGCCGCTCGGCCCTGAGCGCGCTTGCCTGCGCCAGCCCCGATCCGGTGATGCGCGCCATCGCTCCGGCCATGAGATCGGCATCGCCGCAATCGACCGCGATCTCCATGACGAGATCGAGCGCGGCGCGCTGTTCGGCCACCACCGGGCCCGCGGCATTGCGGGCCGCTTCGCGCCCGAGGAAGGCGAGCATGGCGCGGGCCTCCTCAAGCGCAGTGGCGGGGCGCGCGGCAAGCATGCTGCGCGCCCGCGCCTCCACCAGCCGGGCGTGGCGCAGCGTCAGCGCCTCGGCGGCCTCGCTCTCGCGCAGGCGGGCATGATCGCGCGCGGCGATCCGGGCGGCTTCTGCGGTCTCGCCCTGGCGGATGAGCGCGCGCACCAGATCGGGCCCGATGCGCCTCGCGATTTCGTTGTCCACGGTGCTCGCCTGCATCCGCGCATCGACCGCGCGCAGCCGTTCGAGCGCCTCCTGCCAGCGTCCGAGGGCAAAGCGCGCTTGGGCGGCATAGGCCTGCGCGCCAAGGCCAAAGGGGCTGTTCTCGCCCTGGTAACGGGCAAAGATCGGCGCGGCTTCCTCGAGCAACGGCAGGGCATCGCCATAGCGCTCGCGCTGGAGATAGGTCATGCCGAGCAGGTGCAGGCCATAGCCGAAGAACAGGCTGTCGGCCCCTTCGTGCTGCCGCTTGAGCTCGAGGCTGCGGGCAAGATAGCCGGTCGCCTCGACCGGGCGGCCGGTGCGCGCAAGGATGATCGCCAGCATCTCGAGCGCGCGGGCATAGCTCGAATGGGCCGGATCGACATGGGCCACGGCGCGCTCGACCGCGATGCGGGCATGGCGCTCGGCCTCGTCCATCTGCCCGGCGCGCCGGAGCACCCCGGCATAGCCATAGTACGAGGCGATCGTATCGGGATCATTGGGCCCGAGAAAGCGCTCGCGGGTCTCGAGGCTGGCCTTCTGATAGGCGAGCGCGGCATCGATGCGGCTCAGTTGCAGCAGCACCTGCGAGAGCGAGAACTCGAGATTGGAGCGCGCCACCGCAGTATCGCGCGCCACCTCGGCTTCGGGCAGGGCGGCAAAGGCGGCAAGGTATTGGGCATAGGCCTCTTCGAGCGTGGCAACCGCGCTCTCGGCCTCGCCGCCATGGGCAAGGATGGTGCCGAGCAGCGCCACCCCTTCGGCGCGCAGCACCAGGTTTTCCGGATCGCTGCTGGCAAGCGCGGCAAGCCCGCGTTCGACCTGCGCGCGCGCCTCGGCATTGCGGCCGAGCGCATAGAGCTGCGAGGCGATCTTGATATCGGCCCGCGCAACTTGCGGGTGATCGGGCGCGATCCTGCCCGCGGCCTCGCGCACGGCCTGCCAGGCGGCGATGACGCGCTGGGCGCTCATCGCATCATTGGCGCTTTGGGCAAAGGCGGTCTCGGCCGCCTCGACCAGCCGGGCAAGTTCGGCCTCGGCCTCGCCTGCAACTGCGGCTGCGAGCGGCGCCGGGGCTGCACCCTGTGCGAGGGCCAGCGCCAGCGCCAGGGCGGCAAGACCGGTCATGCCCCACCGCTTCGTGCCGCGCTTGCCTGCCTTTGTCGTCATCGCCGCGTCTCCCGCATCGCTCCCGGGTGGATGGATAGGCCGATGTCAGTCAAACACGATGTAAAATTCCGACGCCTCGGGCCCGGTATTGGCGATTTCGATGATATGGCGCTGGGTGTAGAGCGGCACCCAGCGGCACTTGACCGGATCGGTGGCTACAGGCCGGCACACCTGCCGCTCGGCCTGGTCGCGCACTTCGAGCCGCGGGGTCGGCCCGCGCGCGACCTTGAGCACCACCTGCGCGCTGCGCCCGCCAAGAAAGGTCTGGTTGAGCTGTTGCGAGGCGCCCGGGCCCAGCCGGCCCGAGCGATAGGCAGGGCCGAGCGCGCGGCCGCGCATCGCCGCCGGATCGGCAGGCAGGGCTTCGCGCCAGCGCGCCATGGCCTGACCATCCTCGGGGGTTTGGGCCTGGGCGCCGAGCCGCGCGAGCCGGGCGGCGGCCTGCTGCAGCGCAGCTGCGTCCTTCGCACCTTCGGCGCGCGCGGCCATCACCAGCGCCTCGGCCACCCGCTCGGCCCGCTCGGCGCCGGGGGCAAGCGGGGCAGGCGCCCCCGCGGCCACGGGCGGCGGCGAGGTGCAGGCGCCGAGCACCGCGATGAGGCCGGCAAGCGCGGCAAGGCCTGGCCAGGCTTGCAGCCTCATGATGCCTGCGCCACGCGGAACACCGCGCCCTTCTGCCTGCCATCTGCCGGCGGATCGAGCGTGAGCGCAAGGCCGTGACGCTCGGCGATCGCACGGGCGAGGGCAAGGCCAAGCCCGCTGCCCGGTGCTTCGGCATCGGCGCTGGTGTGGCCGCGGTAGAAGCGCTCGAAGATGCGCGCGCGATCGGCAGGGGCGATCCCCGGCCCGTCATCGGCCACCACCAGCACCGGCCCCGGCTCGAGCGTGACGGTGACATGCCCGCCGGCAGGGACATATTTGATCGCATTGTCGAGGAGGTTGGTCACCAGCCGCCGCAGCTGGCGCGGATCGCCGGGGATCGTCACCTCGGGTGCGATCGCCCAGGTCAATTCCAGCCCGCCTTCCTCGGCGCTGCCGGCATAAAGCTCGCACAATTCGCTCACCAGGGCAGACAGATCGACCGGGGCAAGCCCGCTGCGATCGCCGCGCTGGGCGGTGCTGGAGGCGATGTCGAGCAGCGATTCGAGCATCTGGACGATCCGCCGGATTTCGCCCCGCGCCTCGGCCAGCCTTGCGGCCATCTCTTCCGATGGGCGGGCGGCCAGCGCCTTTACCAGCCGGTGATCGAGGTGGGCAAGCGGGGTGCGGATCTCGTGGGCGAGCTGTTCGGAGGTGTCCTTGTAGGCCGCCATCAGGTCGCTCACCCGCAGCAGCGCGGCGGCGCTGTGCGCGGCGAGCTCGTCGATCTCGTCGCCCGGGCCCTTGCGCGCCGCCAGCAGGGCGGCGGCATCCTGGGGCGCGCGAAAGGCAAGGTTGATCCGCGCGATGCGCTGTTCGAGCCGATAGGCGGCGAGCCGCCCGAGCAGCGCCACCAGTGTCACGAACACCGCGCCCCCCGTGGCAAAGGCCATGGCGATGCTGGCGCGCACCGGGGTTTCAAGCTCGATCCCGCGCGCCACCACCAGTTTCAGATCGGGGGAAAGCTGCACCGCCCGCGCATTGGCGCGCGATCCGGCGCCGATCGCAATGATCCCGCTTTCCGAGATCGCCGGGTCGAGCGGCGGCCATTCGGCAAGGTCGCCGGCGATGCGCCGCCCCTTGCCATCGACGAGGAGATAATGCGGCGCGCCGCCCTCGGCCGGAACCAGGGCGAGGCGATCGGCGATGCGCGCGGCCAGTTCGCGCTCGCCGCCACTGGCATAGATATCGACCAGCCCGGCAAGATCGACATCGACCTCGCTCAGCGTCGCCTGCTGGATGGTGGCGCCGACGCTGAGATGGGTGAGCCACCAAAGGCCCGCGAGCAGCACCAGCGACAGCAGGATCGCCGCGCCCACCAGCCGGGTGAAGATCGATTTCGGGAAAAGCGCCATCAGCGCCCGTCGAGCAGGCGGTAGCCCGCGCCCACGATGGTCTCGAGCGCCGGGGTATCGAACCCGTCCTCGAGCTTGCGCCGCAGCCGGCCGATATTGACATCGACGACATTGGTCTGGGGATCGAAGTCGATCTTCCAGACATGGTGGAGCAGCATCTCGCGGGTCACCACCTCGCCCGCGTTTTCCATGAAATAGCGGAACAGCTCGAACTCGCGCGGGCTCAAGGGCAGGTGGCGGTTGTCGCGAAAGGCGGTGCGCGCCTTGAGATGGCATTCAAACGCGCCGTAGAGGATCACCGCATTGTGCTCGCGTCCGCTGGCGCGGCGGTGCAGCGCCCGCAGCCGGGCCACCAGCTCCTCAGGCTCAAAGGGCTTGGCCATGTAGTCATCGGCCCCGGTGTCGAGCCCGTCGGCCCTATCGCTGCTGCGGCCCAGCGCCGAGAGCATCAGGATGGGGGTGCCGATCCCGCCCTCGCGCAGGCGGCGGGTGATGGTGAGCCCATCAATATCGCCCAGCATCCGATCAAGGATGATGACATCAAAGCGCTCCATCCCGGCGCGCAGCAGCGCCGCGCTGCCGCTGCTTTCCCACACCAGCACATCGCCGCTCTGGGCGAGAATATCGCCCACCGCGGCGGCCGAGCGGGGATCGTCCTCGACATAGAGGATGCGCATCGCTTCTGGCTCCGTCCTGCGCGCGTGCATGAAACCCGCCTCCTTGCCCTCGCGCGCCTTGCTGCCATCGCCTCTGCCGCGAGGCAAGCGATGGCAGCGGGCGCGGCGGGAGAGCTGCGATCAGTTGAGGCTTTCGACCGAGACCCAGCCGGTGGTGCCGAAGCTGTCCCGCACCTCGACGAACAGCCCGTCGCGCCGCCCGGTCGGGGTGAGCATGGTGCCGACCCTGAGATTGCGCACCACCTTGGCATCGGCCGCCGGGGCCTCGAGCATGGCCGTGGTTGCAGCCACCGTGGCAAGGTTGCTGGCGGCCGGAGCGGGCGCCGGGCTTGCCTTGGGGGCGCTGGCGATCGCCTGCTGCTGGGCGACAAGGTTGTTGAAGGCGAGCACGAAGGCTTCGACCAGCATCTTGCCGTCCTTGCTCTGGCCGTAGCCCGCCGCCGCGGCTCCGGCATTCCAGGCACCGGCCCCGCCGAAGGTGAGGGTGCTCTTCCTCACCACGCCCTGCCCGGTGGCGATGGTCATGCCATTGGCAGGGCTGATGAGCTTGATCCCGGCGGCAAGCTGCTTCTTCTTGCCGCCCAGCCCGCCGAACATGCCGAGCAGCTGGCCGGCACCGGGCACCCGCGCGAGCATCGAGCTGGCCGCGCCCGATTGCACCAACCCCTGCATGGCAAGGCCCTTGGCGGTTTCGATCGACTTGTCGACTTCCTCGCTGTCACCGGCGATCACGTTCATCAGGAAATCGGCCGGGGCGCCGCTCGCGGGATTGTGGGGGGTAAAGCAGCCGCTCTCGCTGGCGAGCGCGTTGATGAGGGCGCGCGGGCTGCCAAGCCCATAGGCCGACCAGCCCTGGGTATCGCCTTCGACCACCGCGATGGTGCCGAGGCTTTCGCTGCAGCGCGCAAGTTCGATTGCCTTGCTGTCCTTGGTACCGGCCTTGGCCGCTGCCGGGCCGGCGGCGATCAGCGCGGCCGAGGCCAGCAGCGCGGCGGCGCGGCGGACGGTGCTCAGAGTTTGGATGTGTCGTGACATTGCCGTTCTCCCCATTGCCGTGGATGGGGCAAGCCTGCCTTGGGGCGGCCCTGCCCGCCACACACATCCCCTGTCATGGTGATGACAATTGCTGTTAGGCGCCCGCCTTGACGGTGGGCGCCCCCGGCATTGGCAAAGGGCAAGGGTCTGCGCCGAGCGCCTCAGGTCTGGGCCGCGACGAGATCGGGCCCGTCGATCAGCAGCACCTGCACCTCGGCAAGGCCCTCGCGCAGCTTCTTGACCTCGGCATATTCGGGGCTGTTCCAGAAGGTGCGCGCCGCCTCGCGGCTCGGCCACTTGGAGATCACCATCGAGGCCCCTTCGCCAAAGCTGCCCTCGAGCAGCTCGGCGCCGGGGCCGCGCAGCAGATATTCGCCGCCGAACCTCGGGATCAGCGCGGCGGCGGCCGCGCCATAGCCGGTGATGAACTTCTCCCGATCGTGCATCCTGGCGGTGATGATCATGTAGGCGGGCATGGCGTTCCTCTTGCTCGCTAGAACGGCTTGACCGCCCCGAGGAAGCACACCGAGGCGATCGTCACCCAGTAGATATAGGCGGCGATGCGGGCCTGGCCGATCTCGCGCGCGAGCGCCGCTTCCTGCGCCGCATCTGGCCCTTGCGCGAGGATCCGGAACCTTTCGGTCCAGCGGCGCATCACCACCCGCAGGAACAGGCCGATGACAAGCGCAAAGGCATAGAGCGCCATCTTGGAAGGATACCAGAAATTGCTCGGCCCGCTTTCAATCGGCCCGGTGCCGGCAAAGGCCATCCCCGCGACCACCACGAGCGCCGCGATCAGCGGATAGCGCAGCAATTCCTCGGTGCGGGTGACGGCAAGGCCAAGATCGGTCTCGCGCTTGATGAAGGCGGTCCAGGTCATCGCCAGCCACACGGCGAAGAACAGCCACATCCACCACACGCCCGCGCCCTCGAGCAGGGGCACGAAGCCATAGAGCTTGCCCATGTGCAGCCCCAGCGGCAGCAGCAGCACGATACCGGTGCGCGCGAGGATATCGATGCGATAGGCGGTTTCCATGTGGCGCCGCCGCTCCTCGAGCGAGAGCGCGGGATTGGTGACGTGATAGCTGGTCTGGAACACGCCCCATTCGCCCCCCAGCCAATAGACCATGGCAAGGATGTGCACCCAGCGCAGGATGCTCAGTTCGTTCTCGATCAGAAATTCCATCGCTCCCCCCTTGTGCGGGGCCGGCGCAATGGCCCGGCCCCGGGCTTGGTTGACATGCGCGTTGCTTGCGCGCGGCCCCGTCCTTGCCCGCGCGCGGTGAGCCTGAACGCGGCTATTCGCGCGAGAGGCGCTCGACCACGTCCATGATCGGCGGATCGCTTGCCGCCATCGCCTCGACCTCCTGCTGGAAGCCGCGCATGATCCGGGCGATATAGGCCTGGGTGGCAAGGCCACGCTCCCGGCCCGCCTCGCGGTCGGGCACATATTGCTCGATCTCTGCGCGCGCGAGCGTGCCTTTGGCTTCGAGCAGGCGTTCGAGCGTATCCTGCCGCTCGCGCAGCGCCGAGACTTCGGCCGCCAGCGCAAAGACCGTGGAATAGAGCCGGTCGAGCGCGGGCTCGTCGAAATATTCCGGGCGGCGGCCCTTGGCCCTGCGGCCCGAGAGCGTGACCCAGTCGAGCGGGGTGTCGGGCGCGCTCATGCTGCCACCTGCACGTCAGCGGCAAGCGGCTTCCACGCGCCATAGGCATTCCAGATCGCGGCGCGGCCATAATCTTCCTCGCCCTTGTCGGGCGAGGGCGGGAAGATCTCGGGATCTACCACCGCGCGCACCCCGGCAACGAACTGGCATTCGCGCGGGAAGCCGGCCTCGGCCATCACCTGCTTCAGGTCCTGCCCGTGCATCGCCGACCAGAAGGGCTCGTTGTTGTTGAAGGCGTCCCAATCGCGCATGAACTGCTCGAACAGCGGCATCTCGTCCGAATATTGGGGCTGCTCGATATGCAGGATCAGCCCGCCGGGGGCGAGCACGCGGTGCGCCTCGGCGAGGATGCGCGGCATGGCCTTGGCCGAAAGCTCGTGCAGGAACATGGTGGTCTGCACCCAGTCGAAGGTGCCATCGGCCCAGCGCGACAGATCCTCGCCGGAGGCCTGGACGAAGCGGATGTTCTTCACCCCCAGCGCCGCGGCCCGCGCCGCGCCATAGCGCAGGCTCGCCGCCGCGGTGTCGATCGCGATCACCTCGGCCTCGGGGAAGGCCTGGGCGATCGGCACGGCATTGTGGCCGATGGTGCAGCCGATATCGAGGATGCGCTTGGGGCTCCAGTCGGGCCTTTCGGCCTTGACCCAGGCCACCACCGCCTGCCCGCCGCCATCATTGAGCCCGCCGAGCGCCCCGCCGGTGGTGGCAAACAGACCAACATCGTAATTGGCCCCCACGGTGACATCGCCGGGGCGCTCCTCGCCGTGATAGCCGCCGGGCTGGCAATGGATATCCACCGCGGTCTGATAGGGCGGCTGCGATATCGCCGGATCAAGCTCGAGCTGGCCCGAATGCTCGTTGTACTGGCGGGCCATGGCATCAAGCTCGTCGAGCTGGCGCAGCACCACCTGGCGGCCGAAATGCTGGCGCATCTCCATCGAATTGCGCTTGAGCGCCGACCACGTGCGGTGCCACGGATCGCGGTTCATGGCATCGCGAATTTCATAGCGGTGCTCAGGATCGCGGCCATGCTCGGCGCGGAAGGCGGGCAGCACCCGCTTTTCGTAGGCCAGCTTGTTGCCCGCCCCGATGGTGCCCGAAAGATAGCGGTTGAAATGGGTGAGGAAGTTGAAGCGCGCGGCCTCATCATGGTTGACGCGCGGCATCATCGGATGGCGGGTCATCGCGGTGTAGGGCGGAGGCAGGTCTGAAGCCATCGGCGGCACCTTTCGCTGGTCCGGCAAAGTTGTCCGGACAAATTGACTGTGCGGGCTGACTTGTCAAGGATTCCCGCGCGCGTCTTTGATCTGGATCATAGTGGAGCGCGAAGGGCGCGGCAAATCACCGCGCCCAGCCTTCCATCGCCGCGCCCGCTTGCAGCGCGCGGATCTCGGCCATGTCGCGCGGCGGGTTGAGCCACATCGGCTTTTCGCGCTCGGCCCAGGCGCGCAGGCGTGGCGGCAAATCGGCATTGCTCTCCACCCGCCACGACAAGAGGTGATAGATGCCCTGGCCCGTACCGAGGAAGGGCGGCAGGGCGCCATAGCGCTGCCAGGCCATCTGGTGCGGTTCGGCATTGGTGCCGGCGCGGTGGATGAAGAAGTCGTAATTTTCCCAGGCCTCGTAGCGTGCGCCATTGGCGAGCGGAAAATCGAGGAACACCGGCGCAGTGATCGCCAGCGTGTCCTTGCCCATCCAGCGCCAGCTCATCCCGGTCTTGGCGGCGATCTTCTGCACCGCCTTGCCCACGCCCTGCTCGACATCGCCATAGATTCGCCCGTTCTCGTAGCGATAGCTGATGAGCTGATAGGGATAGGCGATCGGCTCGACCTTCTGCCCATTATATTCGCTGAGCACCTCGCCGGTTTCGGGATCGGTGTAGGCATAGGTCTTGCGGGTGAGGTGGATCACCGGGTCGCCTGGCTTTTCGGGCCAGATCACCCGGCTCGAATCAAATCCGATCATGCCCACCAGCTTCTTGCCGCTGGGATATTCATAGACCGCCCCTTCCGAAACCCAGTGCACCGGATCTCCGGTGCCGGCGCGGGCATCGATCCACATCCGGAACTCCTCGGGCGCGGCGGCGCGGCTGGCAGGGGCAAGGGGCGCTTCGGCCGGCGCGGTTGCGGCGGTCGGGGCGCCCGGTGCCTCTGCCAGTGCCAGCGCGGGCAGGCCGAGGGCAAGGCAGCCGAGCAGAAGGGCAGGGCGCAAGGGAGCAGTGACGATCGGCATGGCGATTCCTCTCGCTTGGGGGGGAGCCAGTAATTTGTCCGGACAAGTTCTGCGCGGCAAGCGCGAAATCGCGCCTGCCGGGCGCGGCGCATCAGTCGGCAAGGATCTGGTTGAGTTCGATCAGCACCCCGTCCGGATCGAAGAAATTGCACCCCATCACCCGGATGTCCGGCCCGCCATTGCGCCCGGGATAGACCTGGAGCCGCGCCTCGGCGGTGAAGGTGATGCCGGAAAGGCCCTTGACCATTTCGCAGCGCCGTGCCGCATCATCGGTGTTGAGGATCAGCACCACATCGCCCGGCCCGAGGCGCTTAGGATAGTCGCCCGCCGGAATCGGCGGGTCGATCCACTGCATCAGCCCGATCCAGCCAACCCAGGGATCGTTGGCATTGAGCAGCACGAGGCGCGCCTTGGCCCCCGGCTCGCCCGCGGGCAGGGCCACGCCCGAGGTTTCGACCACGGTGTCATAGTTGACCGCAAGCCCGATCACGTCGCGGTAGAGCGCGAGCGACTTTTCCATGTCGCGCACGATGATGGTGGCACGGCGCACATCGGTGGGAAGGCGGGTCTTCGGCGCTTCCACCCCCGGCGCGGCGGGGGCTGGCGCTCCGGCAACGACCTGCGGTTGTTGTGCCTGCGCGCAGGCGGCAAGGCTGGCGGCCAGCGCCGCGCCCATCAGCAATCGTCTCATTGGCTCTCCTCCGCTGCACCTGATGCCAGCAACTGCGCGATCCGCGCCTCATCATAGCCCAGCCCCGCCAGCACCGCGCGGGTATCGCGCCCTGGCCTTGGCAGGTGCTGGGGTGCGCCGATGCGCTTGCCATCGAGTTCGAGCGGGATGGTGGGCAGGCGCACCTGCGTGCCATTATCGAGCGTCACCTCCTCGAGCCCACCGTGCTGGAGATGGGGATCGTCGAACATCTCCTCGGGCTTGCCGATCGGGGCGAAGGGAAGGCCGGTGCCGTCGAGCTTGGCGATCACCTCGGCCCTGGTCATCCCGCCGATGATCGCGCGGATCACCGGCAGGATGCGATCACGCGCCTTGACCCTGGCATTGTTGACCCTGAGGCTCTCATCGGCCCACAGCTCGTCCAGTGCAAAGAGCTTGCAGAACTTCTCCCACAGGGCATCGGTGACGACCCCGATGAACACCGGATCGTCTTTCGTTTCAAAAACATCATAGATCGCCCAGGCCGAGACCCGCGCCGGCATGGGGGCGGCGGGCGTGCCGGTGACGGCATATTGCGCCATGTGCTGGCCGACGAGATAGACCGTGGTTTCAAACAGGCTGGCGGTGACCTTCTGGCCCTTGCCGGTGCGGTGGCGCTCCTCGAGCGCGGCGAGCACCCCGATCACCCCGAACATGCCCCCGGTGACATCGATCACGCTGGCGCCCGCGCGCAAGGGGCGCCCGGGCGGCCCGGTCATATAGGCAAGCCCGCCCATCATCTGCGCCACCTCGTCAAGCGCGGTGCGGTTTTCGTAAGGCCCGGGCAGAAAGCCCTTCTCGCTGCAATAGATGAGCCGCGGGTTCAGCGCGGCGCAAGCCTCGTAGCCGAGCCCGAGCCGCTCGAGCGCGCCGGGGCGGAAGTTCTCGACCAGCACATCGGCGCGCCCGACAAGGTCCTTGGCCACCCCGAGGCCCGCCGCGCGCTTGAGATCGAGGCAGATCGATTGCTTGCCGCGGTTATACATCGGGAAATAGCCCGCGCCCGAGCCGATCAGGCGGCGGGTCTGATCCCCGCCGATCGGCTCGATGCGCACCACCTCGGCGCCGAGCCCGGCAAGGATGTGTCCCACGGTGGGCCCCATCACCATGTGGGTGAACTCGACCACGCGGAGCCCCGCAAGCGGGGTGGGCGCGCTCATGCCGCGATCCTCTGGTGATAGTCGCGCATCGGCCCGGCCTCGGGGGTGAAGCCATAGAGCGGCTCATCGGGCAGGGCTTCCTTGAGAATGGCGCGCACCGCGATCAGCTTTTCCAGGTCAATGCCGGTCTTGAGGCCCATGGCGTTGAGCATCAGCACCAGGTCCTCGGTGACGAGATTGCCGCTCGCCCCCGGCGCGAAGGGGCAGCCGCCCAGCCCGCCGAGCGAGGCATCGAAGGTGGTGATCCCCTCCTCAAGCCCGGCGACCACGTTGGCAAGGCCAAGCCCGCGGGTGTTGTGCAGGTGGAGCGTGGTCAGCCGCTCTGCCCCCACCGCCGCGCGCACCCGGCGCACCAGCCGCCGCACCTGCGCCGGATCGGCATAGCCGGTGGTGTCGGACAGGCTCAGTTCCTCCGCCCCCGCCGCCACCGCCGCTTCGGCAAGGCGCACCACCTGGTCTTCGGGCACGGCCCCTTCGATGGTGCAGCCAAAGGCGGTGGAAAGCCCGACCGCGAAATGCACCCCGCCCTCGCGGGCGATGCGCGCGGCCTCGGCGATCTCGGCGAGCATCGCGGGGTGATCCTTGCGCACGTTCCTCAGGCTGTGGCTCTCGCTCATCGAGAAGGGGATGCTCATGGCGTGGACGCCGGCCTCGACCGCGCGGGCCGCGCCCTTGGCGTTGGGCACCAGCGCCACCACCCTCAGGTCCGGGATGGTGCGGGCATAGGCGACGAGTTCGGCGGTATCGGCCAGCTGCGGCAGCAGGCTGGGCGGGACGAAGGAGCCGACCTCGATCTCGCGCACCCCGGCGGCGGCCTCGGCGGCGATCCAGCGCTTCTTGGCTTCAAGCGGCATGATCGTCTTGATCGATTGCAGCCCGTCGCGCGGGCCGACTTCGGATACGAGAATGAAGCTCATCAGCGGTGAGGCTCCGTGGTTGCGGACGAGGGGCGGGGGGCAAGATCATAGACCCAGGGGCGCAAGGTGCGATCCTGCGCCATCCAGGCGGCGATCGCCGGGGCGTGCTGCAAGGTGAGGTCGATCGCATCGAGCCCATGGGCAAGCATCTCCTGCGCTTCGGGCTCGAGCGCGAAGCGGTGCTCCACCTCGCCGGCGCACAGGGTGAGGCGGGCAAGGTCGATCGTCACCTCGCGGCCGGCGAGCGCGGCAATCGCGGCGCGATCGAGCATGATCGGCAGCAGGAAATTGCGGATGCAATTGGCGCGGAAGATCGGCGCGAAGCTCTCGGCGATGATCGCCTTGATCCCATATTCGATGAGCGCCCAGACAGCATGTTCGCGGCTTGAACCGCAGCCGAAATTGCGCCCGGCAAGCAGGATCGCGGCGCGGCGATAGGCCGGCTGGTTGAGCACGAAATCGGGGTTCTCGGCGCGCGTTTCGGCATCGTGGTAGCGCCACGGGGCAAACAGCCCGGCGGCCAGCCCGGTGCGCGAGGTGCTTTTCATCTCGCGGCTGGGGATGATCGTGTCGGTATCGATGTTGTCGCTCAGCAGCGGCGCGGCGATGCTGGTGAGGGGCTGGGGAAAGGCGCTCATGCGAGATAGTCCCTCGGATCGGCGATGGCCCCGGCGATCGCGCTGGCGGCCACGGTTTCGGGCGAGGCGATGTGGGTGCGGATGCCCGGGCCCTGGCGCCCCTCGAAGTTGCGGTTGGTGCTCGAGATCACGCGCGATCCTTGGGCAAAGCTCTCCCCGCCGGCATAGAAGCACAGCGAGCAGCCGCTCAGCCGCCATTCGAACCCGGCTGCGGTGAAGATCTTGTCCAGCCCCTCGGCCTCGGCGGCGCGGCGCACCGCCATGGACCCCGGCACCACCAGCGCCTTCCTGATCCGCGGGGCGATGCGGCGGCCCTTGAGGATCGCCGCCGCGCGGCGCAGATCGGCAAGGCGGGCATTAGTGCACGAGCCGATGAAGGCGGCATCCACGGGCGTGCCGGCGAGCGGCGTTCCCGGGGCAAGCCCGATATAGTCATGCGCGCGCGCCGGGCCTTGCGGCACCCGCGCGGTGACGGGGATGGCATGTTCGGGGCTGGTGCCCCAGCTCACCATCGGGGCAAGGCTGGCGGCATCGATGGTGATTTCGGCATCGAAGCGCGCGCCTGCATCGCTGCTCAGGCCCTGCCAATAGGGCGCGGCAAAATCATCGGGCGCATAGGGGCGCCCCACAAGATAGGCAAAGGCCTTGTCATCCGGGGCGATCAGCCCGGTCATGGCGCTGAACTCGCTCGCCATGTTGCACAGGGTCATGCGCCCTTCCATGTCGAGCGCGCGCACCGCCTCCCCGGCAAATTCGACCACGTGGCCAGCCCCGCCGCCGGCGCCGTGGGCGGCGATGAGGGCAAGCACCATGTCCTTGGCGGTAACGCCATTGGGCAGGGCGCCGGTGAAGCGCACCCGCATCGCGCGCGGGCGGGCGAGGCGCAGTGTGCCGGTGACCATCGCGTGCTCGGCCTCGGACGAGCCGATCCCCCAGGCGAGCGCGCCAAAGGCGCCTTGGGTTGAGGTGTGGCTGTCGGGTGCGACCAGCGTCAGCCCCGGCAGCACGATCCCCTGTTCGGGCGAGATCACATGGACAATGCCCTGGCGCGGATCGCCCACATCGAACAGCGTGATCCCCGCGGCCCGGCAGGCGGCGCGGGTTTCGGTGATGAAGCCTTCGCCCCCCGGCATCAGCGTGCCATCGCCGCGGCCCTCGCGGGTATCGACGATGTGATCCATCACCGCAAACACCCGCGCCGGATCGATGGGCTTTCGCCCCAGCTCGGCCATGCGCCTGAGCGCTGCGGCCCCGGTGCGCTCGTGCAGGAACACCCGGTCGATCGCAATGAGGTCAGCGCCCCCGGGCAGGCTTGCCACCCGGTGCGCGTCCCAGATCTTGTCGAACAGGGTGCGGGCCATGGCTGGGGACAATCAGGCCGCGGCCTTCATTTCGGCCTCGACCGCGCGCCAGTCGCGCGTCACCAGCCGTTCCTGGATTGCGGTGCGGGTTTCGAGCTGGCCGTTCCGGATCCAGTGCCAGGTGCGGCAGCGGTGCTGCCCGCAATCGGAAATCTGGATCTGCTCATACAGATAGAGTGTGGGATCGCCGGTGCGCTGCCAATAGAGCATCACCGTGCGGTTGTATTCATCAAGCGGCACCTCGGCGGCCCAGCCCTGGATCAGCTCATTGTCCCACCAGATGCGCCCATCGCGATAGGTGGCGGGAAAATCGCGCACCTCGCGCCGGCCATCGGGCCAGGTGTAGTAATTGGTCTGGTGATAGGGCGTTTGGGGGTCGTCGGTGATCCGGCACAAGAGGCGGCTGGCGTGTTCATCCACCTTCTCGTTGGCGGCGTTGAAATAGGAATAGGTGCCATCCCAGACCCCTTCGTGGCGGGCAAGCAGCGGCATCAGCTGGCGCAGGTCGGTCATCATGAAACTCCTCGGATGGTGGCGAGATGGTCGTGCCAGGCGCGTGCGGCGGCGCCGGCGCGCAGGCGCGCGCGGGCGCGCCGGGCAATGGCAGCAGGATCGAGCGCGCCATCGGCAATCGGGCGCGCATGATCGGCCCCAGCGGCATACCAGGGGGCAAAGATCGCCTCGGCCCGCGCCGCCGCCCAGGCGCGCAGGAGATGGCTGCCGAAGCGGTCGGGCGAAAGATCGGGATAGAGCAGATCGGGATCGCCCACGGAAAGCGCGGGCCAGCGGATCGCCCGGGCACCGAGCGCCGCCTGCGCCGCCGCAATTGCCTCGCCAAGCACGGCGCAATTGTCGGAAAGGCCGTGCCCCGGCACGTCGATCGCCACCTGGCCCGGCCCCGGCTGTGCCAGTTCTCCCGCGGGCGGGTGCAGCACCAGTTCGCCCGCACCCCGCGCGCCGCGCCAGTGGATGAGCGCGCCGCCGACCGCGATCCAGCCCTCATCGGCATCCTCGACCAGCGCCGGGGGCGGCAGCGTGCCGGCGTGCTGGCGCAGGAAGGCAAGGCTGGCCTCCTGATGCTCGGCCGGGGTGGCGAGCTTTTGCGCCTGCCAATTGGCAGGCATGGGGCCGAGCCGGTCGATATGCGCCTGGAGCGGATCGCCGGCATAGGCGCTGATCAGCACGGGCGGGGTGATGGCCCCGGGCGGGGGGATGTCGCGCGGCGCGCGCAGCACCGCGCCATAGCCGGCGCGATAGGCATCGCCGGCATCGAGCATTTCCATCACCGCCTGATGCACCCGCACCGGATCGGCGTGGGCGTGGGGCAGGCGCGCTTCGTCGCGGCAATCGAACCACGGGAAGAACCAGGATTGCTCGAGCATCCGGTGCCACAGCCACACCAGGTGCTCGCCAAAGGCGCTCGGCTGGAACGGGGGGAGATAGGCCTCGCCGAAGCGGCGCATCTCCTGCGCGTTCCAGATGGCATAGCCGCCGATCGCCAGCGCGCTGAAGCGCGCAGGCTCCTGCTTGAGCGCGGTGACGAGGATGATCCCGCCCGAATGAAAGCCATAGGCCGGGCAGCTTTTGAGGCCCGCCGCATCCATGAATTCGCGCAGCGCCGCGGCAAAATCGCCGATTTCGGGCGCACCTGGCAGCGGATCGGATTGGCCGAAGCCCGGCGTATCGGGCGCGATGCAGGTGAAATGCGCGCCCCAGGCCTGCATCAGCGCCTCATATTCGCCGCTCGAGCGCGGGCTCTGGTGCACCATCAGCAGCGGCGGGCCCTTGCCGCAGCGGCGATAATGCACCCGGCGCCCGGTGGCCGGAATGGTCAGCATGTGCCGGGTGATCGGCATGGGCCCCACGCGCTCCCAGATCAAAGTTGTCCGGACAAATTTTGCTCGACAACCCCATAACCGCGATTATGACTGGCTGTCAAAGCGGAATCGGATGCGGGAGTTGGAGGCAGTCATGCTCGGCACCAGGATGGTCTCGGACGGCAAGACGGCGCGGCAATTGTTCGAGGAGGTGATGGCCAATCCGGCCCGGCGCAAGTTCGGCTTTGGCGAAAGGCTGGCGATCGTGAATGTCGATCTCCAGCAGGCCTATACCCGCCTCGATCTGTTCCGCACCGCCTATGAGACCGATCCCCGGCAGATCGAATATGTCAACACCATCAGCCGCCTTGCCCGTGCGCGCGGGATGCCGGTGATCTGGACGCGGGTGGCCTACAAGGCCGATGGCAGCGATGCCGGGGTGTGGGGCACGCGCACCGACACCGAGGACAGCCTGCAGAACATCAAATATGGATCTGAACGCCACGCCTTCGATCCGCGCTGCGAGATCGGCGAGCACGACCTGCAATTTACCAAGCGCATGCCAAGCGCCTTTTTTGAAACCCCGCTCGCGAGCTATCTCACCTTCCACCGGGTCGATACGGTGGTGGTGACGGGCGGATCGACCTCGGGCTGCGTGCGCGCCACCGCGGTTGATGCCTTGAGCCACGGCTATCGCACGATCGTGCCGATCGAGACCTGCGCCGACAAGCACGAGAGCTATCACTACGCCAATCTCACCGATCTCCAGCTCAAATATGCCGATGTCGAGCCGGTGCAGGCGGTGATCGACTGGCTGGAGGGGCGCTGAAGATGCAGGAAGGCGCGCCCGATCCTGATCTTTACGATTACCACCCCTATCGCGGCCGGCCCAGGATCACCTGGCCAGGGGGCAAGACCGTGGCCGTGTGGGTGGCGCCCAATCTTGAATATTACGAGATCGATCCCCCCGCCCACCCCAGCCGCAAGGCCTGGCCCACGCTGCATCCCAGCGTGGTCGGCTTTGCCCACCGCGACCATTCCAACCGGGTGAGCCACTGGCGCATGGCCGAGGTGATGACCAAGCACGGCTTTCCCGGCTCGGTCAGCCTGTCGGTGGCGCTGTGCCAGCACCATCCCGAAGTGGTCGAGGATGCGCGCGCGCGGGGCTGGGAGTTCTTCAGCCACGGCATCTACAACACCCGCTATGCCTATGGGATGAGCGAGGCGCAGGAGCGTGCGATGATCGAGGATTCGATCCGCACGGTGATGGAGGCGACCGGCCAGCGCATCCGCGGCTGGCTGGCCCCGGCGCTCACCCACACCCCGCGCACGCTCGATCTCATTGCCGAATACGGCTTTGCCTACACCTGCGACCTCTATCACGACGATCAGGTGCAGGAGGTGAAGGTGAGGCGCGGGCGGCTCGCCTCGATCCCCTACAGCCTCGAGGTCAACGATCACTATGGCTTCTTCGTCTACAACATGTCGCCGCGCGAATATGCCGAGGCGCTGATCCGCCAGTATGAGCGGCTTGCGGCCGAGGGCGCGCGTTCGGGCACGGTGATGTGCATTCCGCTCCATGCCTATCTCATCGGCCAGCCGCACCGCATCGGCCCGTTTGAACAGGCGCTGCGCCATATCGCCGCGGATGGCAGGGCATGGATCGCCCGGGCCGGCGAGATCGTCGATCACTGGCGCGCGCAGATGGCGCAGAGGGAAGGGCAAGGCTGATGGCGCTCGATCCGGCCTATCTCGAATATCCCCACCGCCGCCATGGCTATGACCATGGGCTTTATGACTGGTCGTGCCTCCACACCCGCGCCCCGGTGCGCTGGCCGGGCGGCAAGATGGTGGCGGTGTGGCTATGCGTCAGCCTCGAATGGTTCCCGATCGTGCCCGGCGGCCCGTTCAAGGCGCCGGGGCACATGCAGACCGCCTATCCCGATTTTCGCCACTACACCGCGCGCGATTATGGCAACCGGGTGGGGGCCTGGCGCTTTCTCGATGCCTTCGCCGCCGCCGGCGTGAAGGCGAGCTTTGCCACCAACGCCGCGATTGCCGAGCGCTATCCCGAGCTGATCGAAGCGATCCTTGCCGATGGGCACGAGATCATCGCCCATTCGACCGACATGAACGGCACGATCGATTCCTCGCTCTCGCGCGAGGCCGAAAGCGCGCTCATTGGCGAGGCCATCGAGCGCATCGTGCGGGCCTCGGGGGTGCGCCCCTCGGGCTGGCTGTCGATCGCGCGCCAGCAGAGCTGGAACACGCTCGACCTCCTGAAGGAGCATGGCCTTGCCTATTGCTGCGACTGGGTGAACGACGAGCTGCCCTATCGCTTCCGCAACGGGCTCATCAACCTGCCGCTCAACCACGAATTGTCCGATCGGCAAATCGTCGCGGTGCAGCAGAAAAGCGCCGAAAGCTGGGCCGAATCGCTCACCGACGCCTTCGACTGGCTGGCGGGCGAGGCCCGCGCGCAGGGCGGGGCAGGGCGGATGCTGCCGGTGCACATCACGCCCTATATCATGGGCCTGCCCTATCGCATCGACGCGCTCGAGCGCTGGCTGGCCGCGATCACGGCGCGCGATGAGGCCTGGTTTGCCCAGGGCAATGCCATCATCGCCGCGTGGGAAGGTCAGGCGCAGGCGGAGGAGGCTGCGCGTGGCTGAGCTTGCCGCGATCAACCCGCGCACGGGCAAGGCCGATTACCGCTTTGCCGCGGCCTCGCGCGCCGAAATCGCCGAGGAGGCGGCGCGGCTGCGCGCGGCCCAGGGGCCGTGGGAGGCGCTTGGGGCCGAAGGCCGCGCCGCGGTGCTGCGCGCCTGGGCCGACGTGCTCGAGGCAGAGGCGGGCGCGATCATCGCCGCGCTGGCGCAGGACACCGGGCGCGAGACGATCGCGGGAATCGAGGTCAGTGGCATGATCGCCAATATCCGCCGCTGGGCGGGGCGCGGGCCGGAACTCTTTGCCGCGCTCGAGCGGGGCCCGCGGCCCTCGGCGGTGCCGGGGATCGAGATCCGCACGCATCACAGCGCCTTTCCGCTGTTCGGGGCGATTGCGCCGTGGAACTTTCCCGTGATCCTCTCCCACGTCGATGCCGTGCCGGCGCTGATGGCGGGCTGCGCGGCGCTGATGAAGCCCTCGGAAGTCACCCCGCGCTGTGTCGCGCCGCTGCGCCAATGCGCCGCGCGGGTGCCCGAGCTGCCGCTCGCCTATGTGCTGGGCGGGCCGGAGGTGGGCGCGGCGGTGGTCGAGGAGGTCGATTACATCTGCTTCACCGGCTCCACCGCCACCGGGCGCAAGGTCGCCGAGGCGGCGGCGCGGCGCTTGATCCCGGCCAATCTCGAACTTGGCGGCAAGGATCCGATGATCATCACCGCCAGCGCCGATCCGCACTGGGCGGCGGGCATTGCCCTGCGCGCCAGCGTGGTCGCCACCGGGCAGGCGTGCCAGTCGATCGAGCGGGTCTATGTCGCCCGCACCATTGCCGAGCCTTTCCTTGCCGCCCTGACCGAGGCCGCGCGCGCGGTGCGCCCGGCCTATCCGCCCGGCGCAGGCGGCGCGCTCGGCCCCTTCATCTTCCCGCCGCAGGCGCAAAAGGTCGCCGCCCAGATCGACGAGGCCCTCGCCAAGGGCGCCCGTCTGCTTACCGGGGGGCGCATCGAGGCGCTTGGCGGCGGGCTTTATCTTGCCCCCACGGTGCTCGTCGATGTCACGCCCGAAATGGCGGTGATGCGCGAGGAAACCTTCGGCCCGGTGATCCCGGTGACCGTGTTCGACACGATCGCGGAAGCGATCCGGCTTGCCAATGCCAGCGATTATGGCCTTGCCGGGGCGGTGCTGGCGGGCAGCATCGACGAGGCCGCGGCAATCGCCCCGCTGCTTGATGTCGGGGCGGTCTCGATCCAGGACGGGGCGCTCACCAGCATCGTCGGCGATGCGCCCAACATGTCGCGCAAGGGATCGGGCCTCGGCCCCAGCCGCAGCGGCGATGCGGGGATGCTGCGCTTCCTGCGCCAGCAAGCGCTGATCGTGCAGACAGGCACGCCGCTGCCGCTGTCCGCCTATGCCGAAAGGGCAGCGCCATGAGCAACCGCGCGGCGCTGGCCGCCGTGATGCCGGCGATGCTGCTCCACGAAGGCTGGTGGGATGGGTGGTATCGCCACTTCGATGCGCAAGGCCGGCTGATCGATGCCCACCGGGTCAAGACCCATTGCGAATTTCCCGATCACGGCCCCTGGCACTATGTCCAGCACAATTGGCTCAGCTGGGAGGATGGCCGCAGCGCGCATTACCAATTTGGCGGGCGGCTCGAAGGCGAACGGCTGGTGTGGCGCACCGAGCGCTTCAGCGGCTATGGCTGGCAGACGCACGAGGACACGCTGATGCTGAAGCTCGACCGGGCCGATGTGCCCGACGCCTGTTACATCGAGATGATCACCATCGCCCCCGATCGCCAGAGCCGCGCGCGCACCTGGCAATGGTTCCAGGCTGGCCGCCCGTGGAAGCGCACCTGCTGCGATGAGGAAAGGATTGCCGCATGAGCTTGCTCTTTGCCCTGCTGCTCGGCGCCGCCCCGCTTGAAGCCGCGCCTGCCCCCGAGGCGGGAAGCGCGCAGGCAGAAACGGCGCCCGCGCCCGCCGCGGCCGAGGCGTGCGACAAGCCGGTCTATATGGTGGTATCGGGCCGCACGCGCGACCGGGCGCGGATGCTCGCCTATGGCAAGGCGCTCGCTGAAAGCGGGATCTACCAGCGGCTCGGCGGCTATTACATCACCCTGCCGCAGCCGATCGCGGTGTTCGAGGGCGAGGTGCCGCCCGATTATGTCAACCTCACCGTGCGCTTTCCCTGCCTTGCCAATGCCCGGGCCTTCTGGAACAGCCGGGTCTATCAGGAAACCATCCTGCCGCTGCGGCAGAACCCGGCGGCGGGCGACTATACCGTCACCGTCCATGCCGAGGCGCCCTTGCGGCCCGACATGATCGGCAAGGTCGAGGCGGGACGCTACCTCGCTGATTTTCCCGCGGGTGGCGAGCCGCAGGTGGAGCCGCGCCGGTGAAGGCCTGGCAGATCGGCCCGCGCCCACCCGCGCCCATCCCCGCGGCCGAGGCGATTGGCGGCTTGACGCTGGCCGAGCGGCCCGAGCCCACGCCCGGCCCGGGCGAAATCGCGGTGCGGGTGATCGCCGCCGGGCTCAACTATCGCGATCTCATGGTGCTCTGCGGCGCCTATGGCCGCGATCTGCCGCCCACCCGCATCCCGCTTACCGATGGGGTCGGGCGGATCGAGGCGCTGGGCGAGGGGGTGGAGGGCCTTGCCCTGGGCGATAGGGTGATCGCCTCCCACTTCACCACCTGGCTCGCCGATGGCGGCTATGGGCTGCATGTCTTTGCCAGCGACCTCGGGGTCACCCGCGATGGCTGGCTCGCAGAACGGATCGTCCTGCCCGCAGCCGCGGCGATCCGCGTGCCCGAGGGGGTGAGCGATGAGACCGCGGCCACAACCGCAGTGGTCGCGGGCACGGTGTGGCATGCTCTGGTGGCCTTCGGACGGGTGAAGCGCGGCGATCTGGTGCTCACCATGGGCAGCGGCGGGGTGGCGCTCTTCACCCTGCAACTCGCCAAGGCGCTTGGCGCGAAGGTGGCGATCACCTCATCGAACCCGGCCAAGCTCGCCCGGCTCACCGCCATGGGGGCAGACTATGCGATCAATTATGCCGAGCGGCCCGATTGGGCTGCCGCCCTGCTCGAGGCGACCGGCGGGCGCGGGGCGGACGTGGTGGTGGACACGATCGGCTTTGCCGCCTTCGGCCAGACGCTCACCGCCACCGCGCCCGAGGGGCGGATCGCCACGCTCGGCGCGCTTGCCGGCAGCCCGCAGGACAGGCCCGATTTCGATCAGGGCGCGCTCATCGCCAAGAACGTGAGCATCAAGGGCATTGCCTCGGGCCATCGGGGGATGATCGCCAGCGCACTTGAAGCCATGGCCCGGCACGGCATCGCCATGGTGATCGACCGCACCTTTGCCTTTGCCGAGGCGCCCGCGGCCTATCGCCACCTGCAGGCCGGGGCGCACATGGGCAAGGTGCTCGTGCGGCTCTAGCGGGAAAGTTCGACGAGCTCGTAACGGTTCATCATGTAGCCATCGATCGCGCCATAGACGAGGATGCTGTCGGCATCGGCCGTCACCCACATGTCGAAATCCGGGTGGCGCTCGCCCCCCATGCCCTCGGGGCTTTCATCGACATAGCGAAAGCGCCGGCAGGCAAAGGTGCCGGCGGCGACCGTCATCTCCTCCTCGCCCACATATTCCATCGTCATCGTCACCTCGGCGATCTGCGGGGCGGTGGCGCCGCGATGGTCAGCCGAGGGGAGGAAGAAGCGCAGGGCGCGCCGGTGCGGGCCGCGGGCAATGTCGAGCAGCCGGGTGGTAAAGCCATCGCCCACCACCGGATGGGTGCCGAAGGCATCGAAGGCGCCCGCCGCGCGCCGCTCGGAATTGCGGCCAATCGCCGGGCCATAGCTTTCGCAGGTGATCTCGCCCGCCTCGCGGTCATAGCGCATCCAGCCCGAGCCGAGGAATTGATCGCCCAGGGTCAGATGCACGAGCAGGTTGTGCGGCTTGCGATCGGGGCCGATGTGATAGATGAGGTTGCGCAGCACCGTGGGCTGCGGCTCCTCGATCTCGCAATGCGCGCTCATGATCACCGAGCCATCGCCATGGTGGGTGAAGGTGAAACGCTCGCGCCCGCGCTCGCTGCCCTCGCGCCCGGGCTTCATCGAAAGATAGCGGATCGTGCCGGAAACGGTGCGGTGCTGCATCATCAGATGATTCCTGCCTTGTCGAGCCGCGCGATCACCTCGGCCTGGGCGCGGGTGAAGTGGTCACGATCGGGGATGCGCGGCTGGCCATCCACGATCAGGCCATTGGGCCCGGCAAAGGGCTCGGCCGCGGCGGCATAGGCCGCGGCAAAGAGCTGGGGCCGCTGGCGGGCGAGGTAATTGGTCATGCCCGGGGTGCGGCGTGCGCGGCGCAGCGCGGCAAGATCGATCGCGGCAAAGGCGGTGAAGGTTTCGCCATCGCCCGATTGCGCCACCACCCGGCCCTTCCAGTCGACCACCTGCGAATTGCCATCGGCGCTTGCCAGCGGCATCGGTGTGCCGGCAATGCCCGCGGTGTTGGCCGAGACCACATAGGCAAGGTTTTCAAAGGCGCGGGCCTGCTTGGCGATGTCCTTGTTGGTGGCGATGGGCGAGCCGATCTCGGAGGAGGAATGGCAGAAGATCTCCGCGCCGCGCAGCGCCAGGGCGCGGGCGATTTCGGGATAGAGGATTTCCTCGCTGGCGATCGCCGCAAGATTGCCGATCTCGGTGCGCGCCACCGGAAAGACCCCCTCGATCCCGTATGTGTCGAGATAGGCGTCCCACACGTCATGCGGCGAGGGCGCGAACATGGAAAGGAGCCGGCGATAACGCAGCACCACCGCGCCCGAGGGGGCGATGATGAAGCTGGTCTGGAAATAGAAATCGGGAAAGGCCGGATCGGTCTCATAGGCATTGCCGGCAAGATGGATGCCGAGCCTTTCAGCCAGCGCGCCGAGCGCGGCATATTCCGGCCCGTCGGCGGCAAAGCCCACCCTTGCGGCAAATTCGGGGATCGAGACGCGTCCGGGATAGGAGGTGAAGAGATATTCGGGCAGCACCACCAGCTTCACCGGCACGCCCGAATATTGCGCCACGAAGATCGCGCTGGTGCGGATCGTGGCTTCGAGCTCGGCAATATGGGCAAGGATCGCCGCGCGCGCCGCCGCGGCATCGCTCAGGCGCTCGAGCGAGCGCGCAGTGAGCTGCAAGGCCATGGCGGAAAATGGGGCAGGATCGGTCACGTTCTCATCCTTTGCGAGCAGGGCAGCAGGCTTGAGCTGCGGGCCAAGGGCCGCGATCAGGCCGGCGGCAAGCACCCGGCGGCGGCAGGGCTGCCATCGCACCGGCCCTTTACAGCCCCAGCACCCCGGGGTTCATCAGCCCCGCCGGATCGACCTTGGCCTTGAGCGCGCGCAGCATCTCCCAGGCGGCCGGATCGTGGGCGGATGCCAGCGGATAGGTGCGGGCGATCTGGAGGTGGATCGCGCCAAGCCGCTGGAACAGCGCGATCACCTCGCCGCGCAGTTGCTCGACCAGCGCATCGGCGGCCGGATCGGGGGCAAGCCTGGGCAGGCGGGCGAGGTGATCGGGTTCGACCGCGTGGGCGTGCAGCGGGTTGTGCGCCCCCGGCCAGTAGAACACCGGCTCGATCAGGCAGGCATGGCGCCCGGTGGCGGCCATCAGCGCCCCGGTTTCCACCTTGCGCTGCGCCATCTCCTCGCCATGGCGCGCCCACAGCGCCTGCAGCCCTTCCCAGGCCTCGACGAGGCGCGAATGGGGCAGGAAGCCGTGCACCGGCACCCAGCGCTCGCCGCCAGGCCCCAGCATCGAATTGGGCGCAGGGAAGGGGTTGGCGCGCAGGATCTTGGGCACGGTGTTCTCGACCACGCTGCCCCCCTGCGCGCGCACGATCGCGGTGATCTCGGCCATGTCGGCCTCCACGGCGGCGCCATGCCGGCCCTCGGCGATGCAATGGAGGCTGAAGGGCACGTCCTTGAGGAAAGAGCGCCCGGCGAGCGCCACCCGCGCGCCGCTGGTGAGCGCCTTGAGCACGCCGCCGGCCTTGGCCTCGGCCTTGATCATCCGGGTGAACTGGCGCGCATCGCTGGCGAGCGAATCGCGCTTCATCCGCTGGCTTTGCAGGAAAGGATCGAAGGCAAAGCTTTCCGAGGCAAGTTCGGCCCGGGCAATCGCGCTCATCGCCCCGAACAGGCCTTCATGGCTGGCAAAGGCAAAGGAGCCATGGGCCTCGGCCCGGGCGGCCTCGACCAGCTTGAGCCGCACCCGCGCCTTGACCCCGAAGGCGCCACAATCGGCGGCAAACAGGCCGGTGAGATCGGGGCCGTAGGGGCGGAAGAAATCCGATCCGGTCGATACCACCCGGCCATCGGCCAGCACCACGTCAAAGCTGATCGCGCCATCGACCACGGTGCCGCCGCGCGCGCCCCAGAACACCCCGTTCTGGCTCATCCCCCCGCCGATGGTGGCGCGCAGGCCTGAAAGCGTGCCCCAGGCGAGCGCGCGCAGCCCGCGCGGGGCGAGCGCGGCGTTGAGCGCCTCCCAGGTGCAACCCACCTCGACGAGCGCGGTGAGATCGGTCTCGTTGATCTCGACGATCCGGTTGAGCGCCCCGGTATCGACAAGGATGTGCGGCCCTGCGGCATAGAGATAGCCGCCGGTGTAGCTCATCCCCCCGCCGCGCGGGACGATGGCGATCCCGGCGCTGGTGGCAGCGCCGATTCCGGCGGCAAGCTCATCGACGCTTTGAGGGCGCAGCACCGCCAGCGGCGCTGCGCCTTGCCCATAGACATCATGGCTGAAAAGGGCGAGGCTCGCCGCATCGGTCAGCAGCGCCTGCTCGGGCACGGCGGCGCGCAAGGGGGCAAGCGGATCGTCGGCGGCAAGGCTGGCCATCAGGCAGGCTCCATCGCGGTATCGCCCGCGGCCTCTCCCTCGGCCTCGGGCAGGGTTTCGGGATAGCGGCCAAGCAGCAGCAGCACCGCCCCGCCGAGCACGAACATCCCGATCGCCACCTGGAGGATCGGGTCATAGCTGCCGGTGCGGTCATAGACCTGGGCATAGATGATCGGCGAGGCGGCCGAGAACAGGCCGAAGGGCATGTAGAGCATGCCGTAGATCTTGCCGTAATGGGCCATGCCGAAATAGCGCCCGGCGAGATAGGCGATGAGATCGCTCTCGGCCCCGGCGGCAAAGCCGAGCAGGAACCCGGCCGCCGCGGCGAGCGGGAAGGTGAGGCTGTCCCCCAGCAGGATCGCCGCCGAGATCGCCGGCAGGCACAGGAGCGGAAAGGCGACAAAGCCCTGCCAGAAGCGATCGAGCAAAGCGCCGGTGAAGATCCGCCCGATGAGGATGCCGATGCCCAGCACCCCCATCACGCTCGCCGCGGTCTCGGCCGCAACGCCGCTGAGGCCAAGGATGGTCGGCATGTTGATGAAGGCCCCGCCAAAGGCGGTGGCGATGAGCGCGATCGACAGCCAGATCAGCCAGAAGCGATAATCGCCAAGCGCAGTCCCGAGCTTGACCCCGGTGAGCCGCCCCGAGGCGCTGGCGATCGCGCGCGGGCGTTCCTCCTCGCGCGGTTCGCGGAACAGGAAGATGGCAACCACCAGCGCCGCGGCCGGGAACAGCGCCACGATCGGGAACATGCCGCGCCAGCCGAAGGCGGAAATCGCCCACACCGCCACCTTGGGCACCACCATCGCGGCAAGGCTGGTGCCCATCAGCAGGATGCCGAGCGCAAGGCCCCGGTGGCGGAAGAACCACAGGTTGATCGCCCGGCTCCAGGTCACCGGGGTCGATCCGATGCCGACGAGGCCCACCACCACCCACAGCGCGTAATAGACCGGCAGGACATCCGCGCCCGCCCCGCGCGGGGTAAGCCCGATCGCGGCGAAGGACAGGCCAAAGGCAAACAGCGACCACAACGCCACCCGCCGCACCCCGAAGCGATCGGCCATCCAGCCGAACAGCGGGGCAAGCAGCGCGGCGATCACGCCGAAGATGGTGATCGGGATCACCGCCTCGGTCTGCGACCAGCCGAACTCGGCCTTGAGCGGCGCGGTGGTAAAGCCGATGACATTGTAAGGAATGGGCGAGGCGCCGCACATCACCCCGAAAAGGCCGGCAAGAAGCACCGGCCAGCCCTTGGCAAATTCACCGCGCTCGGCCAGCGTGGGCGGGGCGGCTGTGGCTTCAGACTGGTTCACGCACGTGCTCCCCTCCTTTTTGGCCGCTCCTCTGGCTGCTCGTGTGGCCGGGCCGGCGCCGCCAGCTTGGCACGGCAGGCGGCAAATGTCGCTGGCAACTTCGCGCGCATCACCGGGCAGCGTAGAATTCGGTCAGGTTGCCATCGGGATCGCGCAGCGCGGCGATATCCACTACCCCCAGCCCGGTGATGGCAACACCTTGCCCCTGATAGGCGGGCGCAGCGCCCCTCGCGCGCAGGTGGGCCATGTAGGCGTCGAAGGCGCGCACCGGATAGCGCACCGAGATGATCCCGAAATTGGGGGGGGCGGCATGGGCGCCGAGATCGCGCCCGGCAAGCCCGACGAACTGCATCACCTCGATCCGCCCGGTCTCGCCCGGCAGCACCGGCTGCACCACCGCCGCCTGGCGCACGATGGTGGTGGCCAGATTGGCGGGAACCGAGAAATTGTTGGGGCGCGGTTCGGGATCGGTGTAGGGCGCATCGAACAGCGTGGCAAAGCCCAGCACCTCACGATACCAGGCAAGGCTCTTGGGCTGATCCTTCACCATCCGCATCGAATTGAACGCCTGGCTGAGCCTGCCGACGGGAAATTGGGTGAAGGGCGGGGCGCTGCGCTGGTAGAGCGCGTAATTGACCCCGTGCGGCCCCTGCACCACGACATTGACGAGCTGCGAACCTGCGAAGGCGAAGCGATAGGGCTCGCTTTCGGCCCACCAGCCCCGGGCGATGGCGGCATCGAACAGGGACTGCACATCCTCGCTGCGCAGCATGATCGAGAAGATGCCGCCCGTATCCCAGGGCCGCGCGGCGAGGCGGATCGGGCGCTGCGGCCCGGCATTGTCGAAGCGCACGAAGCGGATGCAGCCGGTCTCGACCCCGGCGGCGCAGACCAGCCGGAAGGCGCCCGCGGCGGTATCGGGCAGCTTCCAGTAAGCGAGTTCCGCGGGAGACAGCGGCCCTGCGGCGACCTCTTGCCAGCCGCCATCCTCGATCAGCCAGGCGGCGCTCGCGTCAAGATCGGCGACGCTCACCACCGCCTCGCGCCACGGGGCAACCCCGAAGGCGGAGGCGGCGGTGACGCCTTGCGCGCCTGGCGCCTGGGCGCTCGCCGCCGCCGCCAGCGCCAGGGCGGCGCCGAGGGCGGCAAGCCCGCGCGCCGCCGCGATAAGGCCAGCGATCAGCGCCCGCGCGCGCACCGCGACCGCGCGCCCTAGAACTGGAACCCGATATCGAAGCCCACGGTCAGCGGCGGGGCGGCAAAGACCTGGTTCTGGCGGGTGGGCACGTTGAAGGTGTTGGCGCGGAAATATTCCCGATCGGTAAGGTTCTTGCCCCACACCGTGAAGCGCCACGGCCCGGTGGTATAGCCCATGCGCGCATCGATCCGCACCCCGGGCTGCTGCTTGGTCCCGGGCACATTGGCCACGAGGCCAAAGCTGTCGCTTTCATAGGCAATATCGCTGCCGATGAAGAAATCGCCATCACCAAGGGCAAAATCATAGACGAAGCCGCCAAGGAGCTTCCACTCCGGCGCGTTCTTCATCTCGAGGCCGAGCGCGCATTCGATCACCTGCTGGCGATATTGCTCGGTATTGGGCGTGGCGGTGACATTGGTGCAGGCGAGCCCGGGCACGGTGTTGGTGCTGTTGCTGAGCAGGCCCGCCTGATCGAAGTCGAGCCGGCGGTATTCGGCATCAAGCCAGCTGCCATTGGCATAAAGGGTGAGGCCATCGACCGGGCGCAGCTGGGCTTCGACCTCGATCCCCTGGATGCGGGCCTTGCCGGCATTGATGCGGGTGAAGGCGCCGTTGGGCAGGGTGCCGCTGATCTGGAGATCCTGGTAGTCGTTGTTGAAATAGGTGATGTTGAAGGTGCCCCGCCGATCCCAGAACTGGCTGCGCAGGCCCACCTCGATGCTGTCAAGCTCCTCCTGATCGACCGCGCGGAAACAGGCGAGCGGGCTGAAGCAGTCCGAGGAGACCCCCGGGGTCTTGATGCCGGTGGCATAGGAGGCATAGACCATGACGTCCTCGGTGATCTTGTAGTCGGCCTTGGCCGTCCACACGATGTCCGAAATGTCCGAGCGGCGCACGATATTGGTGCCGAAGCCGGCGAGCGGCCCGCCGGCATTGCCGACGAAATCGCGGCTCTCATCGATCCAGCGCAGGCCCCCGGTGAGCGTCAGCGCGTCGGTGAGCGCAAGGCGCGCCTGGCCGAACAGCGAGAAGCTTTCGGTCACCACGTCGTTCGCGAAGGGGAAGATGAACTGGTAATCGAGGTTGACATCCTCGTAGTAGTAATAGGCCCCGGCGGTGAAGTTGACCGGCCCATCGAGGCTGGTGTTGACCAGCAGCTCCTGGCTCACCTGATATTGTTCGGTCTGCTGGAAGAAGGGGAAGGAGATGAAGCTCTTCAAATCATCCTTCATCGCGCGCAGGGCCGAGATCGAGGTGATCGCAAAGCTGTCGTAATCGCCTTCCAGCTGGATCGAGGCGCCCCAGGTCTCGACCTCGCTGCCATAGTTGGTGAAGCAGCCGATCGGCAGGAGATTGGCCGGGGTGGCAGCCGAACAGGTGACATTGGGTGCCGGTTCGATGGTGAAGATGTTGCGATCACGGTCGGTGACGACGGCAGGGTTGGAGCTGCGATCGACCAGCGAGGAGGGCGAAGGATCGCTGTTGTCCTTGGTATAGTCGAACACCGCCTTGACGCTCCAGCGCGGGCTCATCTCGCCATAGAGGCTGGCGCGCACCGAGAACAGCTCCTGCTCGCCCACTTCGGTGCCGGCCTGGGCGGCAAAGGCGCCGTTGGGGTTGAGCTTCCAGAACCCGTCGCGCCGGGCATAGAGGCCCGCGACGCGCACCGCGAGGCTATCGGCCAACGCGGCATTGACGATGCCGGTGGCGCGCACGCGGTTGTAATTGCCGTAGCCGACCTCGCCGCTGAAGGAGTTCTCGCCCAGCTTGGGCGTCACTGAGGTGAACTTGATCGCCCCGCCATTGGTGTTGCGCCCGTAGAGCGTGCCCTGCGGTCCGCGCAGCACCTCGACCTGGGCGATATCGACGAGATCGAACAGCGAGCCGACGGTGCGACCGAGATAGACGTTGTCGATATAGATGCCGATCGCCGGATCGACCGCGCCGCGCGATTCGTCCTCGCCCACCCCGCGGAAGAAGATGCGCGCCGAATTGGCCGTGCCGGTCCCGGCGGTGATCACCACGCCGGGCACCTGCACCGCGATATCGGTGGAGTTGAAAATCTGGCGCTGCTGGAGATCCTCGGCGTTGAGCGCGGTGACCGCGGCGGGCACATCCTGCAGCCGCTCGGACCGGCGCTGGGCGGTGACGATGATGTCGGTGCTGGAGGCGCCGGCTTCGCCTTCCGCCGCATTGTCAGCATCCTGGGCCAAGGCCACCGCGGGAAGGCCGGCAAGCGCCAGGGCCGAGGCCGCAGACGCCAGCAGGCGGATCCGGCGCGCGCCACGAGAGGTCGGCCGCCGGCGGAGAGAGTGCGTATTCTTCATTTCTGGACAAGCCCCTTCGCTCGATTTCACCCTGTGTGAGGCCCGCCCGACAATTGCCGTGACGGGGGGTGTTCCCCTGCTCTGGCCGCAAAGTTGTCCGGACAAATGCTTGCTTGTCAAGCGGGGAAATGCAATTTGTCCGGACAGATCGAACGATTCTTTCGCCGGCTGCGTCCGGCGGGCAACATTGCGCTGCTTTGATCAGGGGCTTTTTATGCAGGATTACGCCTATGGTGCGCTGGTCTATGCGCATCTGCTGCTGTTCGTGCTGTGGCTGGGGGCCGATGTCGGGGTGTTCCTGCTCGGCCAGCATTTTCGCAGGCGGCAGGATTACACGCTCGAACAGCGTCTTGCGCTGCTCAAGCTGCTGGTCGAGGTCGATATGGTGCCGCGCAGCGCCTGGGCGCTGATGGTGCCGCTCTCGCTCAGCGTGGCGAACGCCGGGGGCTGGTGGGCGGTGCCACCGGGCCTGTTGTGGGGCGCCTGGGCGGTGGGGCTGGGCTGGCTGTGGCTGGTGTGGGATTCGCACCGCCACGACATGACGCAGCGCGCCGCCCGCAACCGCCGCATCGAGGGCTGGCTGCGCTGGCTGATCGGGGCCTTCTATCTCGGCCTTGGCGCGCACAGCCTGTGGCTGGGCACGCCGCTGGCGCCCACCTGGCTGGCATTGAAGGCGCTGATGTTCGGCTTCATTTTCGTCGCCGCGATCATGATCGATGTGACCTTCAAGCCGGTCGGCGCGCAGCTTGCCGCGGTGATCGCGCAAGGCTCGAGCGATGCCACCGAGATCCCGCTGCGCCGCACCATGGATCGCACCCGGGTGTGGGTGTGGACGGTCTATGTGCTGCTCCTCATCACCGCCTTCCTCGGCAATGTGAAGCCGCTCTAGGCACCCTTCGGCGTGGCGATCATGCCACACCCGGCGCAGATAGTTGCGGATGCGTGACAAGATTTGTCTGGACAAATTTGTCCGGACAGCAAAGTATGCAGGTGAGGGAAAGGGCCGCGGCTGCGGCTGACACGTCATGAGGGGGAAGTCATGAAGTCTTTGATCAAGAGCGTCTTTCTCGCCGCCACCGCGCTCACTCCCGGCGTGGTGATGGCGCAGGATACGATGCCGGATGAAGCGGCGGATGTCACGCGAGAGACCGATGCCGCAGCGATCTCGCCCACCGATATCGTGGTGACCGCGCGCAAGACCGAGGAGCGCATGCAGGAAGCGCCGCTGGCGGTTGCGGTGGTCACTTCGGCCGCGATCGACCGGCTCGGCTTCAACAGCGTGACCGATCTCACCCGCGCCACCGCCGGCCTCGTCTTCGATGACAGCTTCGGGCGTGATGCCAACCGCCCGGTGATCCGCGGCCAGGCCAATATCCTTGGTGATTCCGGCGTCGCCTTCTTCATCGACGGGATCTATTTCAACGGCTCGCTCGCCGATTACGACATCGACTCGATCGAGCGCATCGAGGTGGTCAAGGGCCCGCAGAGCGCGCTCTACGGGCGCAACACCTATTCGGGCGCGATCAACATCGTCTCCAAGATGCCCACGGGCCGCTGGCGCGGGCGCCTGCAGGCCGATGTTGCCGAAGGCGCGACCTACGATATCAGCGGCAATGTTTCCGGCCCGCTGGCGCCGGGGCTCGGGCTGATCGTGGGCGGGCGCTATTTCAAGAACGAGGGGCTGTTCACCAACCAGTTCGACGGCACGCCGATCGGGGTGCAGGAAACCCAGTCGGCCTTTGCCATGCTCAAGTATGACAATGGCGGCGCGCTGCGCGTGGGCCTGCGCGGCAATTACACCCGCACCCGCGATGGCCAGCCGGCGATCTTCGCCACCGATGCCAACGAGAACAATTGCCTGTTCGACAATGGCGGCCTCTATCGCGGACAGGGCCGCTATTTCTGCGGGGTGATCCGCCCGCGCCCGGTTGCGAGCGACTATGCGCTCCAGTTCGGCGATGAGTTCGTCGGCAATGCCATCGACACCTGGAACACCGGCCTGTCGATCGAGATCGACCTTGCCGACAATCTCACGCTCACCTCGCTCACCGGCTACAACAGCCGCGAGGCGGTGCAGCGCACCGATGGCGACTATTCGCCCAACCGCTTCCAGGGGGTGATCTTCGCCGCCATCCCGCTCGGCTCGCCGCTTGCGCCGCAGGTGCCGCACGGCTTTGCCAGTTCGCAGACCGATTTTTCCTTCTCGAACGAATCCAAGCGCACCGACTGGCAGCAGGAGTTGCGCCTGCAATACACCACCGATTGGGGGCGTTTCCTGCTCGGCGGGTTCTACTGGGATCAGGACAGCCGCTCGGCCGACAACCGCGTGCTGCCGCCCGGCGCACAGGCCGAGGCCAACGCCAACATGATCGCCGCGCGCCAGGCGCTGTGCGCGCAGCTGCCGCGCTGCCTCTCGCCCATCCTCGGCCCGCCCTTCCCGCTCGGCAGCCTCCAGGAAAGCCGCAACAACGCCCGCGATGACATCCGCAACATCGCGGTGTTCGGCTCGATCTCGTTCAACCTCACCGATGAACTCTCGATCAGCGCTGAAGGCCGCTATCAGGAGGAGCGCATCCGCACCCGGGCGCAGACCGCGACCGTGGCGGCGGGCAATATCGGCGCGCCGGTGGTGGCCGAGGCAACCTTCAAGGAGTTCCTGCCGCGCATCACGGTCGATTACCAGCTTTCGCCCGACAACCTGCTCTACGCGGTCTATGCCGAGGGGCAGAAGCCCGGCGGGTTCAACGGCCCGGCGGCGATCTCGGTGGGGCGGGCGACCTTCGGCGCCGAGGACGTGAAGTCCTATGAGATCGGCTCGAAGAACACCTTCCTCGATGGCAAGCTGCTGGTCAACCTCGCGCTGTTCCACAACCGCATCGAGGGCTATCAGCTCACCCAGCCGGTGCAGGTGATCAACCCGCCGGCCGCGCCGCAGCAGGTCTCGGCGATCAACAATGCCGGCGATGTCAGGATCAATGGCTTCGAGCTTGAGATCCTTGCCCGCCCGACCCCGGAACTCACCCTCACGGCCAATTACGCCTATGCCGACAGCCGCTTCCGCAACGGGCTGGACGAGAACCAGGGCGTGCTGGTTGACGTGGCCGATGATGGCCTTGTCAATTGCTCGACCGGCGACCAGTTCCCTGACATTTCCGGCTGCCAGTCGCGCTTTGGCGACATCACCGGCAAGTCGCTGCCGCGCGCGCCCAACCACACGGTGTTCGTCGATCTCGATTATCGCCGCGACATCGGCAGTTCGGGCTGGCAGGCCTTTGCCGGGATCAACGCCTATCTGCTCTCGAGCAGCTATGCCCAGGTGCACAATCTCGCCAAGACCGGGGATTCGGTGGTCTCCGACATCCGCCTCGGGGCGCAGAATGACAACCTGCGCATCCAGCTTTATGTCCGCAACCTCTTCGATGAGGACGCGGTCAACCAGCTGATCCGCTATGCCGATGCCAACCGCGATCTGCGCCGCAACTTCATCGCCGGCCTGCGCCCGCCGCGGCGCTTCGGGGTGATTGCCGAACTGCGGTTCTGATCGGGCATCTGGCTCCCCAGGGGAAGGGGCGGGAAGGCAGGCGCTTTCCCGCCCCTTGTTGCGTCTTGCTCAGGCGCGCGCGAGAATCGAAAGAGCCGCCGCCTCGGCGCTCTCGAGCGCGCCTTCCATGCCCTGGGACACCGGTCCCAGATGCTCGCCGGCAAAGTGGAGGCGCGTTCCCTTCCAGGTGATGGCCGCGGCAAGCTCTGCGGCCTGGCCGGTGCCGATGTGGTGATAGATGCCGCGGGCAAAGGGGTTGGCCTGCCAGGAAAACAGCCTGATGCTGGTTATCTGGCCGCGCGCCGCCGGGCGGATCGCCTCGATCAGCGGCACCAGCACCGCAGCGGCGCGGGCCTCGCCCATGCGCTCGAGCGCATCGGCCCCGGCGCCGAAGGTCCACAGCTTGAGCATGGGCGGATCGTCCCCCAGCACGAAGATCCGCCCGATCAGCGGGTGATCGCTCCAGATCGTCTCGGGCGCGCCGTCCTCGCGCCAGAAGGGGCGGCGCGCGGCGATATAGGCAAAGCTGGCACGGGTATAGGGCAGGGCGGCGATCATCCCGGCAAGTTCGGGCGGCAGCTCGGCCGCAATCGGCACCTCGCGCAGCGCGGCGAAGGGGATGGTGCACAGCACGTGGCGCGCCGCGATGGAACCGCGATCGGTGATGACCTCGGCCCCGGCCGCCTCAGCGCGGATCGCCCGCACCCGCTGGCCAAGCCGCACCTCGCTCCTGAGCGCGCGCGCCATCGCCTCGGGCAGGCGCTGCGAGCCGCCGCGCACGACCAGCGTCGGGCCTGGCCCGGCCTGGCGCAGCGCCACCGCGCGCGCTGGCGAGAGCGCGGACATGCCGGAAAGCGTGTTGCCGTTGAAATTGGCATCGATCAGCCGCCGCGCCTCGGCGCTTGCCCCGGCCCGGCGCAGCGCCTCGTCGTAGCTGATGTCGGCTTCCGCCGGGGCGGTCTGCCAGTCTGCCGGGCTGGCGAGCGCGGGCAGGGCGCGGCCATAGAAGCCGGCAAGGGCAAAGGGCGGGACCGCGCGTTCCGCCCCGCTCAGGCGGTTGGCCGGCGAACTGGCCCAGTCCTCGGGCGCAAGGCTGGTGCCGTTGATGTGGAGCAGCGCCGTGGGCGAGCCGACCGCGCCCACCCCGGCGCCGGGGCTTTCATCGAGCGCCACCCCCAGCCGCGCGGCGATGGCGCGCAGCAGGCGATAGTTCTGCCCGATCTGGATGCCGCCCGCCTCGGGCCGCCCGGGCAGGTGATCGAGCGTGTGGAGCCGCCCGCCGATCCGCTGCGCGGCCTCGATCACCCGCACCGCAAGGCCCGCCTGTTCGAGCAGCTGGGCGGCGTGGAGACCGGCGAGCCCGGCGCCGATCACCACCACGTCATACTGGGTGCGCCCCCAGGCCCGGCGCGGGGCCAGGGCGGCGGCAAGCGCCGCCGCGCTCCCGGCGATGACCCCGCGCCGCGAAAGCACAGGCATTGCTATTGCTGCGCCTTGCGCGCTTCCATCAGGGTCTTGAACTTGCTCCAGGTGGTCTCGTTGGGGCGCATGTCGTCCTTGGGCGGCGCATCCTCGTAGATCGGGTAATTGGCGCGGATCTCGCGCTTGAGCACCTCGGGCAGCTCCTCGAACCCGCCGGGCAGCTTGCGGCCCATGGCGTTGAACACCATCTGCCCGGGCCGGTCGCCCATCTCCATCCACGGCGCCCATTGCGACACCCGCACCCAGCTCACCATCGGATAGGCCGTCTGCGCCTTGGGATTGTAAAGCTCGCTCTTGAGCGCGGCGAAATCGAAGATCTCCATCGCGTGATAGGTGCCCCCGACATAGTTCTGATAGGCGCCCTGGAGCGGGTTGGGATAGAACAGCGGCGCCTCGAAGGGCATGAACACCCACGGGCCGGCCTCGCGCAGCGCGGCGATGCGATAGGGCGTGCCATCGGCGTTGCGGGCGAAATTGGGCCGCCCGTTGACCGGATCATTGTGGATGTGCATCACCTCCACCGTCTGGCCGGTATAGGGATTGGTCCATTGCCGCAGCACCTCGCCGGTGACCGGATCGAGCATCAGCATCACCTCGCGGCTGACCATGCGCCAGCCCTTGCCGCGCTCGGGATCATTGACCTCGACGCAGCGGCGGATGTTCATGCCCTCGCCCTTGAACAGCAGCTTGTCGGGCTGACCCGGACTGCGGCCATAGATATTGCCCGACCAGTGGAACACCGCGGGCTTGTCTTCGGAGATGCCGCATTGCACGCGCTTCATGATCTGCAGCGCGTCTTCGGGCTTGGCCGGATCGAGCATCTGCGCCGCCGCCGGAGCGGCAAGGGCGCCGCTGGCAAGGCTGGCGCCGAGCAGCAGCGATTGCAGGATTTTCATGGTCTTCCTCCCTCCTTGATGGATCTGCTCGGGCACGCGCGCCGCCCAGATGTCCGGACAAATTGCAAATTTGTCCCTTGACTTTAGATTTGTCCGGACAAATTGTGAAGCCCTGATTTGGGCGCTGCAGCACGGCAGCACCAAGGGGGCCATTCGAGGATCGCCATGCTTACTGCTTGCAGCCTGCTGTTCGTGCCGGGATCGCGGCCCGATCGCTTTGCCAAGGCCAAGGCAGGCGGGGCTGACCTTACCGTGATCGACCTTGAGGATGCGGTCGCGGCGCAAGACAAGGGGCCGGCCCGCAGCGCGGCGCTTGCCGAGATCGCCAAGGGCGCGCCGGGCTGGGCGGTGCGGATCAACGGGGTTGCGAGCGCCGCCGGGATCGCTGACCTTGCCGCCCTCATCGACAGTTCTGCCACTCCCGAGGTGCTGCTGGTGCCGATGGTCGAGAGCGCGGCCGAGCTTGATGTGATCGCCGGGGCGCTGGGGCCGCGCTGCCCGGCGCTGGTGCCGCTGATCGAAACGCCCAGGGGCCTGCGCCGGGCGCTGGCGATCGCGCGCCATCCGCGCACCGCGGCGGTGATGTTCGGCGGCGGGGATCTTGCCGGCGCGCTCAAGGTCGCGCTCGCCTGGGAGCCGCTGCTCGCGGCGCGCCAGCAACTGGTGCTGGCCTGCGCCGAGGCGGGCAAGCCGGCGATCGATGTGCCCTTCATCCGGCTCGAGGACGAAGCCGGCCTTGCCGAGGAGGCGGCGCGCGCCCGCGCGCTTGGCTTTGCCGCCAAGGCGGCGATCCATCCGGCCCAGGTGCCGGCGATCCGCGCCGCCTTTGCACCTTCGGCAGCGGAGCTGGAGGAGGCCCGCGCCGCGCTCGCCGCCTATGCCGAGGGCGGCGAGCAGGCGATCCGCTTCCGGGGCCGGATGCTTGAGGCCCCGCTGATCAAACATTACCGCGCGCTGATCGCGCGTCATCAGGAGCTTGCCAATGCGTGATGGTTGCATCGAGGTTGCCCCGGGGCGTTTCCGTGAGACGCAAGGGCGCTATTTCGACGATTTCGTCGTCGGCCATGTCTATGAGCACCGCCCCGGGCGCACCATCACCGATGCCGACAATGTCTGGTTCACGCTGCTGACGATGAACACCCACCCGGCGCATTTCGACTACGAGCTGTCGAAGAAGACCGAGTTCGGCAAGCCGCTGGTGGTCTCCCCGCTCACCATCGCGCTGATGACCGGGATGAGCGTGTCCGACACCAGCGCCAAGGCGATCGCCAATCTCGGCTGGGACGAGGTGCGCATGGTCAAGCCGCTGTTCGTCGGCGACACGCTCTATTGCGAAAGCGAGGTGCTGGAAAAGCGCGAGAGCAAGAGCCGCGAGGGCCAGGGCATCGTCACCTTCAAGACCATCGCCAAGAACCAGCACGGCGAGATCGTCAGCCATTACAAGCGCTCGGTGCTGGTGTGGAAGCGCGGCTATGGCAATCTTGACGATTGAGCCGCCCCGCCCCGAGCCATCCCCCGCCAACCGATCCGAGGAGCCCCGCCATGGCCACCGCCGCCACCCTTGAAGCCCCGCTGCGCACGATCGATCCCGATGAGGAACGCGCCTTCATGGAGACGATCGACCGCTGGCTCGCGCGCGACGTCATCCCGGTGATCAAGCATCACGATCACAACGACATCTGGCCGGAAAAGCTGGTCGAACAGATGGCCGAGATGGGCCTGTTCGGGGCCACCATCGGGCAGGAATATGGCGGGTTGGGCCTGCCGGCGACCACCTATGCCAAGATCGTGATGCGCATTTCCAGCTACTGGATGGCGATCACGGGCATCTTCAATTCGCACCTCATCATGGCCGCCGCGGTCGAACGCTTCGGCACGCCGCAGCAGAAGGCCAAGTGGCTGCCCAAGTTTGCCACCGGCGAGATCCGCGGCGGGCTTGCGCTCACCGAGCCCAATGCCGGCACCGATCTCCAGGCGATCCGCACCGTGGCGCGCAAGGATGCCAATGGTGACTATATCCTCAATGGCACCAAGACCTGGATTTCCAACGCGCTGCACGGCCAGTGCTTTGCCCTCCTGGCCAAGACCGATCCGGCCGCCGAGCCGCGCTACAAGGGCATGAGCCTGTTCATCGCCGACAAGCGCGAGGGGCTGACCACCGGCAAGAAGTTCGACAAGCTCGGCTACAAGGCGATCGATTCGGCCGAGCTCATCATGGAGGATTACCGCGTTCCGGCCGACCAGCTGATCGGCGGGGTTGAAGGCCAGGGCTTCTTCCAGGCGACCGGGGGCCTTGAATTGGGGCGCATCAATGTCGCGGCGCGCGGGGTGGGCCTCGCCGAGGGCGCCTTGCGGCTTGCCACCGAATATGCGCAGCAGCGCGAAACCATGGGCAAGCCGATTGCCCAGCACCAGGCGATCCAGCTGAAGCTCGGCGAAATGGTCACCCGCGCGCGTGCGGCGCGGCTGCTCACCCTCGATGCCTCGGAGGCCTATGACCGCGGCGAGCGCTGCGACAAGGAAGCCGGCATGGCCAAGTATTTCGCTTCCGAGGCCGCGGTCGAGAACAGCCAGGAGGCGATGCGCATCTTCGGCGGCTATTCCTATTCCAAGGAATATGACATCGAGCGCTATTACCGCGACAGCCTGCTGATGTGCATTGGCGAGGGCACCAACGAGATGCAGCGCATCATCATCGCCAAGCAGCATCTTGCCGAAAACCGTATCTAGACCCGCCACGGGCACTGAGGCAGGCCGCGCATGAACCTTCCGCTCTCCGGCTTTCGCATCATCAGCGCCGAGCAATATGGCGCCGGGCCCTATGGCACCATGTTCCTCGCGCAGATGGGGGCCGAGGTGATCAAGATCGAGCCGCCCGGCACCCCCGGCCCCGATGGCGCCCGGCGCGGCGGCGGGGATACGGCGCGCGCGGTTGGCCCGCATTTCCTGCGCCCGGGCGAGAGCACCTATTTCCAGGCCTTCAACCTCAACAAGCGCTCGCTCACGCTCGATCTGGGCAGCGCGGCGGGCCGCGAGGTGCTCCACCGGCTGGTGCCCACCTGCCATGCGGTGGCCAACAACCTGCGCGGCGATCTGCCCGCGCGGCTCGGGCTGGATTATGCCGCGCTCAAGCCCTTCAACCCCGCGATCGTGTGCGCGCATCTTTCGGCCTATGGGCGCGACAATGCCCGCGCGCGCTGGCCGGGCTATGACTATCTGATGCAGGCCGAGGCCGGCTATTGCCAGCTCACCGGCGATCCTGCGGGCGAGCCGCAGCGCATGGGCCTCTCGATGGTCGATTTCATCACCGGCACGATCTTCTGCATTGGCCTGCTCGGCGCGCTGATCAGGGCCCAGCGCTCTGGTGAGGGCGGCGATGTCGATACCGATCTGCTTTCGGCCGCGCTGCACCAGACCAGCTATCCGGCGCTGTGGTACATGAACCACGGCGATGAAACCCGGCGCACGCCGCGCAGCGCCCATCCCACCGCCACCCCCAGCCAGATGTTCAAGGCCGCCGATGGCTGGATGTTCGTGATGTGCCAATTGCCCAAGTTCTGGGACATTCTCGTCGATCGCCTGGGCCTCGAAGATCTCAAGCACGATCCGCGCTTTGCCACCAATGCCGATCGCCTTGCCCACCGCGCCGAGCTCACCCGTCTGCTCGATGAGGTGTTCGAGAAGCAGCCCATGGCCCATTGGCAGGAGCTCCTGGCCGGCCATGTCCCGGTGGCGCCGGTGCACACCCTTGCCGGCGCGCTCGACAATCCCTGGCTCGATGTGATCGGGATGAAGGACGAGGTCGCCCACCCCGACAATCCCCATCTCAAGGTGCTGGCCAGCCCGCTCAAGTTCGATGGCCGCCGCCCGCCCAACCGCGCCGCGCCGCTGCTCGGGGCCGACAGCGAGGCGATCCTGGCCGAGCTGGGCTATGGTGAAGGCGAGATCGCCGAGCTGCGCCGTGCGGGCGTGATCTGAACCGGGGGCAGATGATGGGCAAGCTCTCCGGAATCTCGGTGATCGACCTCACCCAGTTCCTTCCTGGCCCGATGATGACGGTGATGATGGCCGATCAGGGCGCCGAGGTGATCAAGATCGAGCCGCCGGCGGGCGATCCGGCGCGCGATCAGGCGCCCTTTGCCGATTATGGGGGCGAGGCCTTTTCGGTGTGGTTTGCCAATCTCAACCGCGGCAAGCGCAGCCTGGTGCTCGATTTGAAGAGCGCGGCGGGCAAGGCCGCGCTCACCGATCTCATCGCCCGGGCCGATGTGCTGGTGGAGGGCTTCCGCCCCGGGGTGATGGCGCGCCTCGGCTTCGATTACGCCGCGGCAAGGCAAATCAATCCGCGGATCATCTATTGCTCGATCTCGGCCTTCGGGCAGGAGGGGGAGCTGGCCCATCACCCCGCCCATGATCTGGCGGTGCAGGCGCTCGCCGGCTTTCTCAGCGTCAATGACGGGCCCGATGGCACCCCGGTGGTGCCCGGCGCGCCGAGTGCTGACATGGCCGCCGGGCTCACCGCGCTCGCGGCGGTGCTGATGGCGCTGATCGGGCGCGAACGCAGCGGCGAGGGCGCCCATATCGACTGCGCCATGTTCGACAGCCTGCTGCCGTGGTGCGCGCATATCGCCGGCAGTGCCCTTGCCGGGGGCGCGCCGCCGCGCTCGGCCAGCCAGCGCTCGCTCGGCGGGGCGGCGCTCTACCAGGTCTATGAAACCGCCGATGGGCGCCACATCGTGCTGGGCGGGCGCGAGCTGAAGTTCGCGCGCAACCTGCTCGAGGCGCTCGGCCGGCCCGACCTTCTCGCCCATGCCGAGGCCCCGGCGGGCGAGCAGGGGGTGCTGATCGCCTTCCTGCGCGAGACCTTCCGCCAGCGCACCCGCGATGAATGGGTGGCCTGGTTTGCCGACAAGGATGTTGCCTTTGCCCCGGTGCTCGATTTCCGCGAGGCGCTCGGCGCGCCCCATGTGGCCGCGCGCGGGCTGGTGGTCGAAGGCCCGGCGGGCGGGCCGCACATCGCCCCGCCGATCCGCTTTGCCGGGGATGCGTGGCAGCCTGCCAAGGTGCCGGGGCTGGACGCGCAGCAATGATGCCGCGCTCAGCCCTCGACGTCGATGTGCATGGCGTAGGCGAAGCGATCGCCGGGGTGATAGCTCACCGAGATCTCGAAGATCGTGCCCTTGGGATCGAAATAGCAGCGCAGGATGCGCAGCACCGGCGCGCCCTCGTCGATCTCGAGATCGGCGGCGGTGCGGCTATCGGCGGCAATCGCCTGGATATCCTGCGTCACCTTGCCGATGCGGATGCCGGCAAGCTGTTCGATCTGGCTGAAGAGCGTGCCCGCCGCAAGGTCGATCGCGCCGATGCAATCGCCCAGCATCTCGTGGAAATAGGCGTCGGTCACCGCGATCGGCAGGCGATCATCGGCGTGGCGGCGCACCCCGCGAAAGGCGCTCCACTGGCCCGGGGTGGGCTGGGCGACCAGATCGGCCACCGCCTGCGGCAGGGGCCCGCTGCCTTGGGGCACATAGCTCACCTTGCTGCCCTTGGCATATTGCAGCAGTTCGCCGACGTTGGAGAGCGGCTGGTGCAGCGCCCCGCCATAGGCCGAGGGCGGCTGCACCGTGGTGCCCGAGCCGCGGCGGCGGGCGATCAGCCCTTCGGCCTCGAGCCGGCGCAGCGCCTCGCGCACGGTGAAGCGGCTCACCCCGAAGCGCTCGCACAGCGCGGTTTCGGTGGGGAAGGGCCTGCCGCCGGTGAACTCGCCGCCCAGGATCGCCTCGCGCAGGGTCGCGGCAAGCTCGAGGTAACGCGGCGTGCGCGGAGCGGCCTCGCGCGCACCCTTGCGCCGCTGCGGCCTGTCTGCCTTCGGTTTCGTCGCCAATGTGAGTCTCGTCCCATGCTGGCCGGGAGACAAGCGGCATGAGCCAGCCGCTTCTTGCCCGCCTTGCGGAGGGCTTAGCGCGCCCTTGCGGCAAAAGCGAGCGCCAGCGTGCACGCTGGCACCTTCTCGATTGGCTCGCCTGCATCGCCGGGGGGCGCCGCTCGGCAGCCTTTGCCGTGGCCCGGGCGATCAGCCCCGAGGGCTGGGAGCGCGCGAGCTATCTTGGCAATGTGCTTGAGATGGATGATGTCCACCGCGCCGCGCTGCTCCACCCCGGCCCGGTGATCTGGCCTGCGGCGATGAGCCTGGCCGAGGCCGGCATGGAGGCGCGGCTCGATGCCGCGGTGCGCGGCTATGAGGCGATGATCGCTGTGGGCGCGGCGATGGATGCGCGCCACTATCGCCACTGGCACCCCACCGCCACCATGGGCGGGATGGGCGCCGCCGCCTGCGTGGCCTTTCTGCTCGGGCTTGGCCCGGACAAGACCGCCGAGGCCATGGCCAATGCCGGATCGGTCGCGGGCGGGCTGTGGCACATGCGCCATGATGATGTCCTCACCAAGCAATGGCATGTCTTTCACGCCCTGCGCACCGGCCGCGAAGCGGCGCGGCACACCGCGCTTGGCGCCAGCGGCCCCAAAGCGATGCTCGAAGGGCCGCAGGGGCTGTTTGCCGCCTTCACCGATGCGCCGCGCGCGCTCGCCCGCGCGGCTGATGGGGGCTGGCTGATCGGCGCGGTCAGCTTCAAGCCCTTTGCCGCCTGCCGCCATGCCCATCCGGCGATCGATGCCGCGCTCACCCTGCGGCGCGAGGGGCGTCTTGCGCCCCCCTTCGTGGTCGAAACCTATGCCGATGCCCTGGCCTTCTGCGACCGGCCCGATCCGCAGACCGAGCTCGAGGCCAAATTCTCGCTCCAGCACGCTGTGGCGGTGGTGGCATCGGGGCGCAGCGCCGAGGCGGAGGACTTCACTCCCGCGGCGATCGCCGCGCTTGCCCCCCTGCGCGCCGCGGTGACGGTGCGCGAGGACCCGCGCATCACCGCGCGCTACCCCGCGCATTTCGGCGCCAGGGTCAATGGCTTTGAGCTTGTCGATTGCCTTGGCGATCCCGAAAGGCCGATCGGCGAAGAGCACCTCATCGCCAAGCTTGCCAGCCTCGTGCGCTGGGGCGGGCTGGCCGCGAGCGAGGCCGAGCGCGCCGCGCGCCTCGCGCTCGAGGGCGATGATCCACAAGCGCTCGATGCCCTGATCGCGGAGTGGACAAGGTGAGCGCCACCGCCGACATCCTCGCCTTTGCCGCAGCGCCCCACCGCCTGCCCGCGGCGGTGCGCGCCGATGCGCTGCGGCTGCTCGGCGATACGCTGGCGGTGGGGGCAGCCGGGGTGGGCGCCCCGGGCGAAGCGGCGATCCTTGCCACGGCCCGCGCCATGGGCAGCGGCAGCGAGGCGCGGCTGATCGGCAGCGATGAACGCCTGCCCGCCGCGGCGGCGGCCTTTGTCAACGCCTATCGCATCCATTGCCTTGAATGGGACGCGGTGCACGAGCCGGCGGTGGTGCACGCCATGAGCGTCGTCACCGCGGCGCTCGGCGCGGTGATCGATCGGCGCGGCGGCTGCGATCCTGACGAGGCGCTCACCGCGCTTGCCGTGGGGGTGGATGTGGCCAGCGGGCTTGGCCTTGCCGCGCGCAGCCCCTTGCGCTTCTTCCGCCCGGCCACCGCGGGCGTGGTCGGCGGTGCGCTCGCCGCCGCGCGCCTCATCGGCGCCCCGCTCGATCATGCGCTCGGCCTTGCGGTGGCCTCGGCGGCGGGGACGATGCAGGCCCATGTCGAGGGGCTGGTGACCTTGCCCTTCCAGATCGCCAACGCCGCGCGCGCCGCGGTGGTGGCCGCCGATCTGGCCAAGGCCGGTTTTCCCGGGCCGCGTGACCCGCTCGAAGGGCCCTTCGGCTATTTCCCGCTGTTCGACGAGGGCGATCTGCCGCGCTACACCAGCGCGCTGGGTGAGTGCTGGCGCATCAGCGAGATCAGCGTGAAGCCCTATCCTTCGGGCCGGGCGAGCCATGCGGCGCTGAGCGCGCTGCAGGCGCTGGCGCTCGATCCGGCACGCCTGGAGCGGATCGAGCTTGCCTGTCCGCCGCTCATCCACCGGCTGGTGGGACGCCCCCATAGGCCTGGGATGACGCCCGCCTATGCCCGGCTGTGCCTGCCCTTCCTGGCCGCGCTGATGCTCACCGACGGGACGATCGATCCGCGCCGCTTCACCCCCGAAGGCCTTGCCGATCCGGCGCTCGCGGCGCTCGCCGCCAAGGTCAGCCTCGTGCCCGATGGCAATGAGGATCTGAACGCGCTCTTTCCCCAGTCGCTCACCGTGGTGCTTGAAGGGGGAGAGCGCCTCATCCGCCCGATCGCCGCGACGCTCGGCAGCCCCGACAATCCGCTCAGCCCCAATCAGGCCGCGGCCAAGCGCGCGCTGTGCCGCGCCGTCGCCCCGGCCGGGGCCTCGGCGCAGATCTTCGACGACCCGCTTGCTTACCTCACCGGAACGCCATGACCTATCCCACCTATTTTGAAGCTCTCGATATCAAGCAGTTGCTCGCCGACTATCCGATCGGTGATGCCTTTGTGGCGCGCTATGCCAAGATGAGCCGTGATGAGCTTTTCGCCATCCAGGACGCGCAGTTCCGGCGGCTGATGCAGCGCGGCTGGCAGATCCCCTTCTACCAGCGGCTGTGGGGCGCGCGCGGGATCGAGCCGGGGGATATCCGCGGGCTTGAAGACATCACCAAGCTGCCGGTCTATGACAAGTCCGACCTCATGCAATCGATCGCCGCACACCCGCCCTTCGGCGATTTCCACGGCATGGGCGCTGCCGCCACGCGCGCGCCCACCATCCTCCACACCACCAGCGGCACCACCGGCAAGCCCCAGACCCTGCTGTTCGGTCCCAAGGGGCGCGAGGTCGGCAACCTCCTCGTCGGGCGGATGTATCGCTGGATGGGGCTGGGCGCGGATGATGTGGTGCAATCGGTCTATGGCCACGGGATGATCAATGGCGGGCACTATATCCGCGAGGCCGTGACCCACTTCACCAATGCCATCTTCCTTTCCGCCGGGACGGGGATCGAGACCCGCAGCGCCAAGCAGGTCGAGCTGATGGCCGATTTCGGCGTCAGCGTGCTCGTCGGCTTTGTCGATTATCTCCGCAAGCTCGCCGGCACCGCCGAGGAGCTGGGCCTGTTCGACAAGATCAAGATCCGCATGATCATCGGCCACCTCGGCACCGAGGACCGCGCCGCGACCGAGGCCGCCTGGCACGGCGCGAAAGCCTATGACTGGTATGGCGTGGGCGATACCGGCGCGATCGCGGGCGAGGGGCCCGAGCGCGATGGCATGTATGTCTGGGAAGATGCGCAATATCTCGAACTGCTCGATATCGACAGCGGCCAGCCGGTCGCCCCGGGCGAGACCGGCGACATGGTGGTGACATGCCTCTACAAGGACGACATCGCCCCCTGCATCCGCTTCAACACCCACGACATCACCCACGAGCTTGGCGGGCGCGGCGAGATCGCCTTCAAGCGCATCGCCGGGTTCAAGGGGCGCAGCGACAACATGGTCAAGCTGCGCGGGATCAATGTCTTTCCCCATGCGATCGGGGCGATCATCGAGAACCGTGCCGACCTCACCGGCGAATATGTCTGCCACCTGCGCCGCGATGCAGCCGGGCGCGATCACATGACGGTGACGCTCGAAAGCCGCGGCGGCAGCGATCCGGCGGCGCTGGCCGAGCTGCTGCGCCGCGGGCTGGGGGTCGAGGTCGAGGTCGCGCTCGTCGGCCCGGGCGAGACCGCGCGCCTCACCGAGATCGACACCCGCCAGAAACCGCTGCGGCTGATCGACGAGCGCAAGCTGTGAGCAAGACGCCCGCCCGCATCGATTTTGCCGCGCTCAAGGCCGCCAACCTTGCGCTCAACGCGGTGAGCGACTGGGATGAGGGCGCGGCCTTCGGCCCGGGGGTGCTGGCGGGCACAACCTTCGGGGTCAAGGCCAATATCGCCGTCGAGGGCATGCCCTTTCACGCCGGGATCGGGGCGCTTGCCGGGCGGATTGCCGAACGGGACGCCGCCACGGTTGCCGCGCTGCGCCGCGCGGGCGCGGCGGTGATCGCCACGCTCCACATGGAAGAAGGCGCGCTCGGCGCCAAGAGCGACAATCCGCATTTCGGCCCGGTGCACAATCCGCATCGCATCGGCCATTCACCCGGCGGCTCCTCGGGCGGCAGCGCCGCGGCGGTGGCGGCGGGGATCGTCGATGCCGCGCTCGGCACCGACACCATGGGCTCGGTGCGCATCCCGGCGAGCCATTGCGCCGTCTATGGCTTCAAGCCCGCCACGGCCCGCGTCAGCCAGGACGGGCTCGAGCCGGCTGACCTCGGCCTCGATGCGATCGGCGTGCTGGCGCGCGATCTCGACCTGCTCGAGCGCAGCGCCCGGGTGATCTCGCGCTTCGGCGAAGGCGCGATCAGCGGCACGGGCGCAACGCTTGCAGGCCACGGGGTCGCGGTCGATCCCGAGGTTGCGGGCGTGTTTGCCGATGCCTGCGCCGCGCTTGGCGCAGCGCCCGATGAGGCGCGCCTTGCCCACCGCCAAAGCCGCATCCGCTTTGCCGGGTTCATCAGCGTTGCCAAGGCCATGGCGCAGCACCTTGCCGGCGTTGAGGTCTCGCCCCGGCTTGCCGGCCTCATCGCCTATGGCCCGCGGCGCAAGGCGGAAGACTGGGCCGAGGATCAGGCCATTCTTGCCGCCACCGCCGCGGCGGTGCGCGCGCTGGTGGCGCGCCACGGCTTTCTCATCCTGCCCACGGTTCCCAACCTGCCCTTTCCTCACAGCCAGCCTGAGCCGCCCGGGCAGGCCGATTTCACCTGCCTTGCCAATATCGCCGGCCTGCCGGCCATCAGCCTTCCTGCCGGCTGGAGCGCCGATGGCCTGCCGATCGGGGTGCAGATCGTGGCCGGCGAGGGCCACGAGGCCGGGCTCTTCGCGCTTGCCCGGCGGCTTGATGCTCACCTGCGGGCCTATCGCCCGCCGCAATCGGGAGACGCATGATGCGGATAATCTGCCTGTTCAACCTCAAGCCCGGGGTCTCGCAAGCCGAATACGAGCAATGGGCGCGCACGCGCGACATTCCCACGGTCAATGCGCTGGGATCGGTCACCTCCTTCACCGTGCACAAGGCCACCGGACTGTTCGGCGAGCCTGAAGGCACGCCGCCCTACCAGTATATCGAGGTGATCGACATCACCGGCATGGACGCCTTCGTGGCCGATATCTCGACCGAGGCCTTCCAGGCGGCGGCCGCCCCGTTCCAGGGCTTTGCCGATGCGCCGCAATTCATCCTGACCGAGGATCTGTGATCATGGGCGCGTTTGCGGGCAAGACCATCGTTGTCACAGGATCGGGCAAGCACAAGGGGCTGGGGCAGGGGATCCTCCAGGCCTTTGCCGATCAGGGGGCCAATTGCGTCGTCTCCGATATCACCATCGATGCCGAGGCCGAGGAAGTGGCCGAAGAATTGCGCGCGCGCGGGGCCGAGGTTGCGGCGATCGCCTGCAATGTCGCCGATGCGGGCCAGTGCCGCGCGCTGGTGGCCGAGGCCGTGGCGCGCTTTGGCGGGGTCGATATCTTCGTCAACAATGCCGGGATCGGCTTCAAGATGAAGCCGCTGCTCGAAGTCGATCCGGCCAGCGAATGGGACGAGGTGATCGCGGTCAACCTTTCGGGCGCCTTTTATTGCACCCAGGCCGCCGCGCGGGCGATGGTCGAACGCGGCAAGGGCGGGCGGATCATCAACATTGCCAGCCAGGCCGCCAAGACCGGCTTTCCCCACCTGCCGGCCTATGTCTCCTCCAAGCACGGCATGGTGGGGCTGACCAGGGCGAGCGCGCTCGAGCTTGGCAAGCACGGCATCACCGTCAATGCCGTGTGCCCCAATCATGTCACCACCGGGCTCGGGGCGCGGCAGAACGAATATTTCTCGAAGCTGTTGGGCTTTGCCAGTGTCGAAGATTACCTTGCCAACATGGCCGCCAAGAACCCGATGGGCCGGCCCGGCCTTCCGTCCGATACCGCGGCGGCCTGCCTGTGGCTGGCGAGCGATGCGGCCTTCTATGTCACCGGCGAGGCGCTCAATGTCTCGGGCGGGGAGGAGATGCACTGATGGCGCTTGCCGAGGAACGGATCGACTGGCCGGGCGGGGCCAAGATGGCCCTGTCGGTGGTGGTCAATGTCGAGGAAGGCAGCGAGATGACCATCGCCCGCGGCGATCGGGGGATGGAGCCGGTGGATGAGCTGGGCGTCTTCGTCAAATCGAAGATGCGCAACTATTCCAACGAATCCAATTATCTCTATGGCATCAAGGCGGGCGCGCCGCGGATCGTCAAGCTGCTCGAGCGTTATGACATCATGGCGAGCTGGACGGTGGCGGCGATGAGCCTCGAAAACCACCCCGAGATCGCCGAAGCGATCGTGAAGCTCGGGCACGAGCCGGTGAGCCACGGCTGGCGCTGGGTGCACCAGTTCAAGATGAGCGAGGAGGAGGAGCGCGCCTTCATCCGCCGGGCGGTGGAGAGCATCACCGCCACCTGCGGGGTGCGCCCCCATGGCTGGCTGTCGCGCTATCTGCTCACCGACAACACCCGCCGCCTGCTCATTGAGGAGGGCTTCACCTACCACATGGATGATTATTCGGGCGATGTGCCCTTCTGGGATCGCACCAGTGTGCCGGGCCGGCCGATGTGCATCGTGCCCTATCAGCTCGACAACAACGACATGAAGATGTGGACCGATCCGGCGCTCACCCCGCACCAGTGGCTCGATTATGCCAAGGCCAATTTCGACCAGATCTATCGCGAGGGCGAGGAGGGCAGCCCCAAGATGATGAGCCTCGGGCTGCATCTCAGGATCATCGGGCGGCCCGGGCGCATCTGGGCGCTCGAGGAGTTCTTCCGCCACGTGCGCAAGCATGACGGGGTGTGGGTGACGACCCGCAAGGCGATTGCCGATCATTTCATCGCGAGCCATCCGGCATGAGCCTGCGACTGGTCCGCGAGGGCGCGGTCGCGCGCCTGCTGATCGACCGCGCGGACAAGCGCAATGCCTTCGACATGCAGATGTGGGAGGCGCTTCCCGCGCTGGTCGCCGAAGCGGTTGCCGATCCGGCGGCAAAGGTGCTCGAACTGCGCGCCGCGCAGCCGGGGGCGGCCTTCTGCGCCGGGGCTGACATCCGCGAATTGCTCGCCAACAAGGACGACGCCGCCTGGCGCGCGGCCAACCAGGCGGCGATCAACCGCGCGCAATGGGAACTTGCCCGCGCGGATATCCCCACCATCGCCTTTGTCGAAGGCGACTGCGTGGGTGGCGGCTGCGGGATTGCGATGGCCTGCGACATCAGGGTGGCAACCCCGGCGGCGCGCTTCGCGATCACGCCTGCCAAGCTCGGCCTTGTCTATCCCTTGCACGATGTGAAGCTGCTCGTCGATCTCGTCGGCCCGGGGCAGGCCAAGCGCATCCTTTATACCGGCCGGCTGCTCGATGCCGGGGAGGCGCTGAGGATCGGGCTGGTCGAGCAAGTGGCCGAAAGCCCGCAGGGCCTGATCGATGACATCCTTGCCGCCAGCCCCCATTCGCTCCGCGAGACCAAGCGCTTCATCCGCCGGGTGCTCGATGGCCAGACCGGCGATGATGATGAAACCCTGGCGATCTTTGCCGCCGCCTTCGAGGGGCCCGATTTTCTCGAGGGCACGCGCGCCTTCGTCGCCAAGCGCAAGCCGGAGTTCGGGCGATGAGCGTGGCCCACGGCACCATTCTGGGCGGGCTGTCGACCGTGCCCGATCTGCCCCGCGCGCTTGCCGCCTATCGCGATGTGCTGGGTTTGAGGCTCGTCGAACAGGGCCGGCTTGACGCTGACCTGGCGGCAAGCTGGGGCTGCCCGGGCAATGCCGCGGCGCCCTATGCCGTGCTGCAACCGCAAAGCGGGGCGCCCTGCTGGTTCCGGCTGGTGGAGCAACCCGCCCATCCCGCGTTCCGCCCCACCACCACCTATGGCTGGGCCGCCTTCGAGACCAGCGTCGCTGATGTCTGGCACTGGCCCGAAGCGCTCCCCCCTGAGCTTTTCACCATCGTCGGCCCGCCCAAATTGCTCGAGAACGTCAAGCCCGCCTTCATCCCGATGCAGGCGCTGGGGCCGGGGGCGGAGATGATCTATCTCAATCAGGTGCTGGGCGACATGCCCGACACCGATCTGCCCCGCGCCGCCGCGCCGGTTGACCGGATCTTCATCACCGTGCTGGCCACCCCCGACCGCGAGGCGAGCATCGCCTGGTATTGCGCGCGCCTCGGCCTTGAGCGCGGGGCGGATTACACCTTGCCCTATTCGATGATCAACAAGGCCTTTGACCTTGCGCCCGATACCCAGACCACCATCACCATGGTGAGGCACCAGCGCATGCCGATCATCGAGGTCGATGATTACCCCGCCGCCGCCACGCCGCGAGCGCGCCACGCGGGGATGCTGCCGCCGGGCAATGCGCTCGTCACCCTGGCGGTCAGCGATCTTGATGCCTGCGCGCTCGAATGGATCGCCCCGCCGGCGGTGCGCAACGGCGCGCTCTATCAGGGCCGCCGCGCGGCGAGCGCGATCGGGGTGGCGGGCGAGCTCATCGAATGCGTCGAGGTGGGAGGATGAAGCTTTTTGCCGCGATCGGCGAGGACGGGCCGGACAGCGCCCGCCTGCGCCAGCAGCACCTTGCCGCCCATCTCGACTATGTCGCCGCGCACCTTGGTGACTATGCCGTGGCCGGGCCGCTCAAGCGCGAGGGCGCGCCGGCGGGCTCGCTGCTGGTGATCAAGGCAAAAGACGAGGCCGCGGCCCGGGCGCGGCTCGAGGCCGATCCCTATGCCAGGGCCGGGGTGTGGCCCAGGCTTTCCCTGTTTGAATTTGCTGCCGTGGCGGGCGAGTGGGTGGGCGGGGCGGCCTGGCTGCGGGGCGCCTAGCCGGGCTCATCCTCCACCCGCGAACAGCTCGCCTGCACCCAGCGCAGGTTGATCCCCACCAGCGCCGCATCGGGCGAGGCCCAGGCATAGCTTTCGGCCCGCTCGGGATCGTCCTTGTGGACATAGAGCACCAGCGCGGGCTTGTTGCGGCTGCCCTTGGCCCAGGTCACGTTGCGCAGGCGGATGGTGACATCAGGCGCCGCGCCCCCGCCCGGCACGGCGATGCGCCCGCCCTGATCGAAGCTGGCAAGCCCGCCCGCAAAGCTCCAGTCGGGCGTGCCATCGGGTTTGGCGGCGAACCTGCGCACCGAAACCCAGCAGGAAAAGCGCCGGGCGCGGCGGATCTCGCTTCCGGCGATCTGCCAGCCCTGCCCGCCCGCGCGCGCGGCAAGGCCGGGGATCGGCCCCGAGCGCCACGCGCCCGCCGCGGCGCCGAAGGCATCGATCATCCGCCAGCGCCCGTCCGCGCCCACCTCGATGAACACCTCCGCGGGCCGGGTGCGGCCTTCCTCCTCGGCGAAATAGGCATCCTCGACATTGCTCCAGATGCCCGGCGCCAACGCCTCTGCTCCGGCGGCGGGCAGCGGGGCGGCGAGCGCGGTGGCGGCGAGGATGAGGCGGCGCGGCGTCATGGCGCTTGCCTAGACCAGAGCGGCATGGTTGAAAAGCTGTCCGGACAAATCGCGTGGGAGAAAGGCGGTCATGCCAAGGATCATCGAGGCGCTTTGTGCCCTCATCGCGCTTGGTGCCCTTGCCGCACTCGCGCCGGCGGCAGCCCGCGCCGCGCCGAGCGAGGCCCGTGCGCTGGTCGAACGCGCGGTCGCCGCGCATGGCGGGGCCTTGTGGCTCGATCCCGGCACGCTCGAACTTTCCGGCAGCGCCACCTTCTACGATCCGGCCACGGGCCTGGTGCGCGCCGAGGCCGAGGACTATCGCATGTGGCGCACCTTCGAGCCGGGGCGCACCGCCGCGCACGAGGCTTCGGGCAAGGTGCGCATCATCGCCCGCTCGGGCGGCAGGCTGCTGTTCGAGGTGGGCTATGATGGCGCGACCACCTGGACCGAGCGCGGGATCATGCCGCGCGCCGAGGCCGATGCCTATTGGGCGAGCAATTTCGGCTTCGGCATCCTGCGCTCGGCGCTGGATGAGGGCTTTGCCCTCTCGCTTGCCCCGCCGCGCGAGATCGGCGGGCGCAAGACCAACCTGGTGCGCATCGTCGATCCCAAGGGCGCGCAGACGCTGTTCGGCTTCGATGCCGAAAGCGGGTTTGTCACCTACATGGCCTTCACCACGCCCCGCGGCTTTCACGAGCGGCTCTATGGCGATTTCGTGCGGCTGGAAAATGGCTGGGTGCAGGCCCGGCGGGTGACGCTGCTCTATGACGGGATCATCGCCAACAGCGTGTTCTGGACCAGCACCCGGGTCGGCGCCCCGATCGATCCGGCGCTGTTCCGGCCGCCTCAGCCCTGAGCCGCCGCCGCGCCGCTGCCCCTCGCGCCAGCCGGTGCAGATTTTTCAACCCGCTTCCCCCTTCCGATGCGCGCGCGCTCGTGACATGAGGGGCCAAAGCCAAGCCATCAGGAGAGCGATGCGATGAACCTCGAATTCACCCCCGAAGAGCAGGCCTTCCGCGAGGAAGTGCGCGCCTTCATCGCCGAGAACTATCCCAAGCACCTCGGCGATGTGGGCATGCGCGAGGATCTGAGCCGCGAGGACATGCTCGCCTGGCACAAGATTCTGGGCAAGAAGGGCTGGTCGGTGCCGGCCTGGCCGGTTGAATATGGCGGCACCGGCTGGAGCGCGACCCAGCGCTACATCTGGTCGGAGGAAAACGCCCGCGCCAACACCATCATGCCGCTGCCCTTTGGCGTGTCGATGGTGGGGCCGGTGATCTACACCTTCGGGTCGGAAGAACAGAAGGCCCGCCACCTGCCCGGCATCCGCAACGGGGATGTGTGGTGGTGCCAGGGCTATTCCGAACCAGGGGCCGGCTCTGACCTTGCCAATCTCAAGACCAGCGCGGTGCGCGACGGCGATCATTACATCGTCAACGGGCAGAAGACCTGGACGACCCTGGCCCAGCACGCCGATTGGGGCTTCTTCCTCGTGCGCACCGATCCCGATGCCAAGCCGCAGGAAGGGATCAGCTTCCTGCTCATCGACATGAAGTCGCCGGGCGTGGAGGTGAAGCCGATCAAGCTGCTCGATGGCAGCTACGAGGTGAACGAGACCTGGCTCACCGATGTGCGCGTGCCGGTGGAAAACCTCGTGGGCGAGGAGAACAAGGGCTGGACCTATGCCAAGTTCCTGCTCGCCCATGAACGCAGCGGCATTGCCGGGGTGGCGCGCTCCAAGCGCGGCATCGCCCGCCTGCGCGAGATCGCCGCGAACGAGACCGCCTATGGCCAGCCGCTCATCAAGGACTTCGATTTTGCCCGCAAGGTGAGCCAGCTCGAGATCGATCTGGCTGCGCTCGAGATCACCGAGCTGCGCACGCTCGCGGGCGAGCAGGCGGGCAAGGGCCCGGGGCCGGAAAGCTCGATCCTCAAGATCAAGGGCACCGAGATCCAGCAGCGCCTGACCGAACTCACGCTCGAGGCGGTCGGGGTCTATGGCGCGCCCTTCAACGGCGGGATCGCCAATGACAACACCAACGAGCACCCGGTCGGCCCCGATTATGCGCAGCACGCCGCGGGCACCTATTTCAACATGCGCAAGACCAGCATCTATGGCGGCTCGAACGAGATCCAGCGCAACATCATCGCCAAGATGATCCTGGGGCTGTGACCTTTGTCTCCCCTCCCCTCGGGGAGGGGGGTGAGGGGTGGGGCTCTGGCGCCGACAGGGCAGGGCCCCCAGCCCAACCATCGGCCCGCAAGCGGGCCAGCTACGCTTCCCCCCAAGGGGAAGGGCAACTTTCAGTTCAACCTCGATGCGGCGGGACGCAAACGCCTGAGGACGGGAGAGACATAAGTGGATTTCAACTTCACCGAAGAACAGCAGATGGTGCGCGACGGCCTTTCGCGGCTGGTGCGCGAGCAATATGACTGGGAGACGCGGCGCAAGGCGATCGCCTCGGCGTCAGGCTGGCGGCCCGAGATCTGGGCGCAGCTGGCTGAGCTCGGCATTCTGGGGATGCCCTTTGCCGAGGCCGATGGCGGCTTTGGCGGCGGGGCGGTCGATGCCATGGTGATCATGGAGGAGTTCGGCAAGGGCCTGGTGATCGAGCCTTTCGTGCCCACCGTGGTGTGCGCCGGGGGCTTCTTGAAGCACGCCGGCACTGCGGCGCAGAAGGAGGAGCATATCGGCGCGATCGTCAGCGGCGCGCGGGTCTTTGCCTTTGCCTACGCCGAGCCCAAGGGCCGGTTCGACTATGCCGATCTCGAGACCAGCGCCAGGAAGGACGGCGCGGGCTGGGTGCTCAATGGCCACAAGGCGGTGGTGATCGGCGCGCCCTGGGCGAGCCACCTCATCGTCACCGCCCGCACCGGCGGCGAAAGGCGCGATCGCGGCGGGGTTTCGGTCTTCGTGGTGGAGAAGGCCAGCGCCGGGATCACCACCCGCGACTATGTCACCGTCGATGGCCGCCGCGCGGCGGAGGTCTATTTTGAGAATGTCAGCCTGCCCCCCGAGGCGCTGATCGGGGCCGAGGGCGAGGGCCTGGCGCTGATCGAGCTTGTCACCGATGAAGCCATCGCCGCGCTGTGCGCCGAGGCCTGCGGGGCGATGAAGGTCGCCCATGCGATGACGGTGGATTACAGCCGCCAGCGCAAGCAGTTCGGCGTGCCGATCGGCAGCTTCCAGGTGCTCCAGCACCGCATGGTCGATATGTACACGGCTTACGAAAGCGCGGTCTCGCTCACCTATCTTGCCACGCTGCGGCTCGGCGCCGAGGAGGTCGAGCGCAAGAAGGCGGTCTCGGCCGCCAAGGTGGGGGTGGGCCAGGCGGCGCGCCTCATCGGGCAGGAAGCGGTGCAGATCCACGGCGGCAACGGGGTGACCGATGAATATGCCATCGGCCACTATTTCAAGCGCCTCACCATCTTCGATGCCGAGTTCGGCAATGTCGATCACCACCTGAAGCGCCACGTGGCGCTGTCTTGAGGCGGCGCCGCGCCCGGCCCTGCGTGCCCATCGGGTGGCGCGGGGCCGCAGCGCCGCGGGCGCGCTTTGGCGAAAGACGCAAGGCCCACGCCCCGCCGATGTAACCTCAGGAGCGTCCGGTGCGAAGCCCGTGGCGAGATCGCACAACGGCGCGCAGGAAGGCGGAGCATGAACATGGGGCAACGCCAGCGCGGGGCGCGGCCATGAGAGCCGACGAGGCGAGCCTCGCGCGGCTGATGGCGATGAGCCAGCAGGGCGACCGGCAGGCCTATGCCGCGCTGCTTGCGGCATGCGATCGCTGGCTGCGCGGCTATTTCAGCCGCCGGATCGCGCCTTCCAGCCTCGATGATCTGGTGCAGGAAACGCTGATCGCGCTTCACACCAAGCGCGCCTCGTGGGATCCGGCGCGCCCCTTCCTGCCCTGGCTCGCCGCGATTGCCCGCTATCGCTGGGTCGATCACCTGCGGCGGCTCTATCGCGACGAGACGCAGGCGCTGAACGCGGCGATCAGCGGCAACGATGCCGAGCCTGCCATCGCCGCGCGCCTCAGCCTCGAGCGGCTGCTGGCGCTGCTGCCCGCGGGCCAGGCCCGCGCCATCGCGCTGGTCAAGATCGAGGGGCGGAGCATCGCCGAGGCCTCGCGCGCCACCGGGCAGAGCGAGAGCCTGGTCAAGGTCAACATCCACCGCGGCCTCAGGAAACTGGCCCGCATGATCGAGAAAGATTGACCCATGGAGCAAGGCAGCAACACCCTGATCGCCACACTGGTCGCCGATCTCGAGCCCGTCAGGCCGCTTGGCTTTGCCGAGGGGCTGGCCTGGGCGCTGGGCGCCGCGGGGGTGACGGTGGCGGCGGTGGTGGGCCTGTTCGGCCTGCGCCCGCAGCTTGCCGCAGGCGTGATCGAGCCGCTGCACCTCATCGCCTGCGGGCTGTTCCTCGGCCTTGCGGTCGCCGCCAGCGTCACCGTGGTGGGGATGAGCCGTCCGCAGATCGGCAATGATCACGAGGGCTGGCGCTGGGCCGCGGGGATGGCGGCGCTGCTGCCGCTCGCCGGGGTGGTGGTGGCGATCAGCCGCGGGCGCGACGGGCTTGCGCCCGAGAGCCTGCGGCACGGGGCGGAGTGTTTCGCGATTGCCGGGCTGGCCTCGCTGCTGGTCTTTGCGCTGCTGGTGGGCTGGCTGCGCCGCGGCGCCCCGACCGCGCCTGACCGGGCGGGGATGCTCGCCGGGGTGGCGGCGGGCAGTTTCGGCATCCTTGCCTTCTCGCTCCACTGCCCGATCGACGATATCGCCCATGTCGGCATCTGGCACAGCGCGGTGGTGCTGGCGGTGGGGGCCGCGGGGCGGCTCGCGGTGCCGCGGCTGATCCGCTGGTAAGGCGCTCAGGCGGTTTCGCGCACCACCAGTTCGGGCGGCAGGATCAGGCTTTCGGTCGCCTCGCCGGCGATGCGTCGCAGCAACAGGTCAACCAGGCCACGCGCGCCTGCGGCGATGTCCTGGCGGATGGTGGTGAGCGGCGGCACCGTCTGGCGCGCGATCGGCAGGTCATCAAAGCCCACCAGCCGCACCGCCCCGGGCACCGCCACCCCGCGCGCGCGCAGTTCGGTGAGACACAGCGCCGCGAGCGTATCGGTGGCGGCAAAGATCCCGTCGATCCGCCCGGCGCGCGCGGCCAGGTGCGCGGCGATCTCCTCGCTCGCGCGCTCGGGCGACAGGTGGGTGGGCAGGGTGACGAGCGGGGGCAGGCCGAAGCGCGCGGCGACATCGGCGGCCCCGGCGCGCCGCGCGGCAAACTCGATTGCGGTGGCATCGCCCAGAAAGGCGATCTGCCGTGCGCCCGCGGCGATCAGCCGTTCGGCCGCCAGCCGCCCGCCGAGGCGGTTGTCGCTGCCCACCACGCAGTGGCGCTGGCCTTCCTGGTGATTGCCCCAGACCACCATCGGCCGGTAGCCCTCGGCCACCTCTTCGATGCGCGCGAACTGGTCAGACTGGCCGATCACGATCACCCCGTCGATCATGCCCGAGCCGATGAAGCGATCGAGCCAGTCGCCATCGGCATCGGGCACCACCCGGCGCAGCATCAGGTCATAGCCCTCATGGGTCAGCTCGTCGGCGAGGTGGCCGAGCAAGGTCATGAAGAAGGTGTCGGAAATCTGCTGGCGGGTATCATGGCCAAGCGGGATCGCCACCCCGATCACCCCGGTGCGCTGGCGGCGCAGGCCGCTCGCCATCTGGTTGGGGCGAAAGCCGTGTTCGCGCGCCAGCGCCTCGATGCGCGCACGGGTCTTGGCGTTGACGAGGCTCTTGCCGGCAAGCGCGCGGCTGACCGTGCCGGGCGAGACCCCGGCGCGCCGCGCCAGATCGGTGATGGTGCGCACCACCGTGCGCCCGTGCCTCTCCTCGCCCATGCTCAGCCCGTGGCCAGCCCCTCGCTGCGCGCCTGGCGGTGCCCCGCATCCACCGCCAGCGTAGCCAGCGCGCCGGCCAGCATCAAGCCGCCGCCCAGCAGCAGCACATGGCGCGGATCGCCGCCCAGGAGCGGCGCGTAGATCAGCGGCATGGTGAGCGTCTGGATCAGCATCGGCACGACGATGAAGAGGTTGAAGATCCCCATGTAAATGCCGTTGCGTTCGGGCGGGATGCAATCGGCCAGCATCACATAGGTGTTGCCCATCATCCCGGCCCAGCCCAGCCCGATGCCAAGCATCAGGGCAAAGAGCGCGGGCACCGTCGTCACCCCCGGGATCAGCAGCATCGCCGTGCCCGAGGCGGCAAGGCAGGCAGCATGGACGGGCCGGGCGCCAAAGCGCCGCACCAGCGGGATCAGCGCCAGCGCGCCGGCAAAGGCGATGAAGTTGTAGAAGGCCCCGGCCTGCTGGGTGGTGAGCGTGGCGGCGCGGAAGGCGGCGCTGGCCGGATCGCTGGTGCCATAAAGCCCGCGGGCCACGGCAAAGGTGATATATTGCCAATAGGCGAACATCGCATACCACTGGCACAGCATCGCAAGGGCGAGCTGCTTCATCGGCCGCGGCATGGCCCGGAGCGCCGCGCCGATCTCCGCAAGAGTGGCGCGCAAGGTCAGCGGCCTTGCGGCGAGCGCGGCCTTCTCGGCGGGCGCCAGCGGCAGTTCGGGCACGCGCCAGACCGACCACAGGATGGTCGAGAGCGACAGGATCGCCCCGATCACGAAGGCGATGCGCACGATCACCGGAATGCCATTGGCATCGAGCACGTCGCGCGCGACGAAGGCGGTGAGCAGCGAAGGCGCAAGGTAGGAAAGCGTCTGGGCAAGGCCGGTAAAGGCGCTTTGCGTCAGAAACCCAGCGGCGCGCTGATCGGGCGCGAGCCGATCGGCGACATAGGCGCGATAGGGCTCCATGGTGATGTTGTTGCCGGCATCGAGGATCCACAGGAGCCCGGCGGCCATCCACAGGCTTGCCGAATGGGGCATGGCAAAGAGCGCCAGCGAGCAGATCACCGCGCCGACGAGGAAATAGGGCGTGCGCCGGCCGAGGCGGGTGCTGGTGCGATCGCTCATCGCCCCCACGATCGGCTGGATGATGAGACCGGTCATCGGCCCGGCGAGCCACAGCAGCGGCATGCTCGCCTCGTCGGCGCCAAGAAAGCCGTAGATCGGCCCCATATTGGCCTGCTGCAGCCCGAAGGAGAACTGCAGGCCGAAAAAGCCGATGTTCATCTCGATGATTCGCATCAGCGAAAGGGAGGGCCTGTGCATCATCCGGTGCCTTTTCTCGATCCTGTCCCACGCGCGCCTGTGCCGCCCTTGCGGCGGTCTCTTGCCCTTGACGTGACATGTTTCGGGGCAAAATGCAAACGATTGCAGATTTCCTGTTGCAATCGTTTGCAATCGCGCTAGCACGGGCCCGTCGGTGCCGCAGAAGCACGCAGGTGAGAGGAGAAAGCCCATGAAGATTCGTCACGCGCTCAGCGCGGGGGTGGCGCTGTGCACCCTTGCAAGCCCGCTTGCCGCCCAGGATGAGGCCAGTGCCGCCGCAACCGAGGGCGAAGCCAGAGAGATCATCGTCACCGCGGTGGCGCGCGGGCAGAACCGGCTCGAAAGCTCGGTCTCGGTCAGCACCATCGGCGCCGAGGCGATCGCCAATCTCGCCGCCCCCTCATCCGCCGATCTCATTCGCCAGGTTCCCGGTATCCGCTCGGAAGCCTCGGGCGGCGAGGGCAATGCCAATATCGCGGTGCGCGGGATTCCGGTTTCCACCGGCGGCGCGCGCTACATCCAGCTTCAGGAAGACGGCCTGCCGATCCTCGAGTTTGGTGACATCATCTTCGGCAATGCCGACAATTTCCTGCGCGCCGACCGGTCGGTCGCACGGGTCGAGGCGGTGCGCGGCGGTTCGGCCTCGACCTTCGCCTCGAACGCACCGGGGGCGGTGATCAACTTCATCTCCAAGACCGGCCAGCAGCAAGGCGGGGCGATCCAGGGCACGATCGGGCTCGATTTCGAGACCTACCGGCTCGATTTCGATTACGGCGCGCCGCTTGCCGATGACCTTTATTTCCACATCGGCGGCTTCTATCGCACCGGCGAAGGCCCGCGCGATATCGGCTACAACGGCTATGACGGGGGGCAGATCAAGGCCAATATCACCAAGGCGTTCGCTGGCGGCTATATCCGCCTCTCGGCCAAGTATCTCGACGATCGCACCCCCACCATCCTGCCCCAGCCGGTGCGGGTGACGGGCACCAATGGCAACCCCGATTACCAGGCGATCGCCGGCTTCGATCCGCGCCGCGACAGCCTCTACAGCCCCTTCCTGGGGCCGGTGGTGACGCTCGATGGCAACAACAACCCGGCGCGCTATGATTTTCGCGATGGCCTGTCGGTGAAGAGCCTTGCCTTCGGGATCGAGAGCGAGATCGATGTCGGGGATGGCTGGCGGCTGACCAACCGCTTCCGCTTTGCCGACAATTCGGGCAGCTTCCTCTCGCCCTTCCCCGCCGGGGCGGGCGCGGCGCAGGACATTGCCAATGCCATTGGCGGGCCGGGCGCCAGCATCGTTTTTGCCAGCGGCCCCAATGCCGGGCAGGTGGCCAATCCGGCCACCATCGGCGGCAATGGGTTGCTCACCAACGTGGTGGTGTTCAACACCAGGCTCAACAGCCTCGACAACATCACCAATGATTTTCGCGTGGGCAAGAGCTTCGACTTCGCCGGCGGCACCGCCAATTTCACCGCCGGCTTTTACCTCTCGCGCCAGACCATCGATACCGACTGGCTGTGGACCAGCCATGTCCAGACGGTCGAGGGCGGCGGGCGCGCGGTGCTGGTCGATATCCGCAATGCCGGCGGAGCGCTGGTGACGCAAAGCGGCGTGGTCGGCTATGGCGCCACCTTCTTCGGCAATTGCTGCCGGCGCAGCTATGATGTCGATTATTCGACCTATGCGCCCTTTGCCGCGCTCTCGCTCGAACTTGGCCGGCTCACGCTCGATGCCTCGATCCGCTATGATTTCGGCGATGCCAGCGGCACCATTACCGGCGCCGACAGCGGCTTTGGCGTGGGGGTGACGGGGTTTGATTTCAACAACAACGGCACGATCAGCCCGGCCGAGGCGCAAACCAGCGTGCTGCCGCTCACAAGCGCGCGCCCGGTCAATTACGAATATGACTATCTGAGCTTCTCGCTCGGCGCCAATTACCTCGTCAGCGATGATCTGGGCGTGTTCCTGCGCTATTCGCAGGGCGGGCGCCACACCGCCGATCGCAGCCTGTTCAGTCCTGCGGTGAGCACGCTTGATGGCAGCCTTCCGGGCGGCGATGCCGGGGTGATCGCGCGGGTCGATCAGCTCGAGGCCGGGCTCAAATACCGCTCGGGCCCGCTGTCGCTGTTTGCCACGGGCTTTTATGCCAGGACCAGCGAGACCAATGTCGATATCGCCCCGCTGGTGCTGTTCGACACCACCTACGAGGCCTATGGGCTCGAGCTCGAGGGCGCCTATCGGCTTGGCGGCTTTTCCCTTTCGGCGGGTGCAACCTTCACCGATGCCGAGATCAAGGACGCGCTCGATGCGAGCGTGATCGGCAAGCGCCCGCGGCGCCAGGCCGATCTCATCTACCAGGCCACCGCCCAGTATGACAGCGACCTGTTCACCCTGGGGGCGAATATCGTTGGCACCACCGACAGCTTCACCCAGGACAGCAACCAGCTGAAGCTGCCGGCCTATGCGCAGGTCAACGCCTTCGTGGCGGTGCGGCCGGTCGAGCGGATCGAGATCGGGCTCAATGCCACCAACCTGTTCAACACCGCCGGCTTTACCGAGGCCGAGGAAGGCGCGATCCCGGCCAATGGCATCGTGCGCGCGCGCTCGATTGCCGGGCGCACGGTGATGGCTTCGGTGCGGTTCGACTTCTAGGGCGCGCCGCAGCGATGCACCAAGGCTGGCCGCCGCACGCTCCCCTTGGCGGCGGCCAGTCGCTTTGCCTCAGCAGGAATTGGGATAGATTGCGGCGATGACGAGCGCCTGGAAAGCCGAGCACCTGCGCGACCTTGCGCCCGATGATGCGCGGCTGATCCCGCCGGTGGCAGCGCCGGTGCGCGCCGGCCTCGATCCGGGGCGGGTCTATTGGGACATGTGGCCGCTCCAGGACGCAGCGGGCCAGCGCACCCGGCTTGCCGGGCGCGAGCTGTGGATGGCGCTGAGCGCGCCCGATCGCGGCGATCCGGCGCTGCGCCATTTCGAGGCGCGGATCCACTGGCTCGTGCGCGAGGAGGGGGGCTGGCGCGATCATGGCCCGGTGCTCCCGCGCTTCGATGTGCCCTATGAGCGCGAATGGGCCGGCTCGGCGCTGCTCGATGATGACGGGGTGACGCTGTTCTTCACCGCCGCCGGCAGCGCCGCGCGCGGTGGGGGCTATCAGCAGCAATTGTGGAGCGCGCGGGCGCGGATCGGCGCGGATGGCTGGCCGTGCGACTGGGCGCCGCCCGAGCCAATCCTTGCCGATCCCGCCCCGCACTACATGGCCGCCGATGCCCACGAGGGCGCGCCCGGCACGATCAAGGCGCTGCGCGATCCGGCCTGGTTCTGCGATCCGGCCGATGGCAGCGAATATCTCGCCTTCACCGCCTCGCTCGCCGGTTCGAGCAGCGCTTTCAACGGCGCCTTCGGGCTGGCGCGGCGCACGGCCTCGGGCTGGGAGGCGCTGGCCCCCTGCTTTCATGCCGATGGGGTCAACAACGAGCTCGAACGCGCCCACCTCGTGTTTCACGCCGGGCGTTACTATGCCTTCTGGTCAACCCAGAGCGCGACCTTCGCGCCGGCATTGCGCCATGCGCCGACCGGGCTTTATGCCATGGTGGCCGAGAGCCTGGCGGGGCCCTGGCGCCCGGTCAATGGCAGCGCTCTGGTGCTCGCCAATCCGCCCGATCGCCCGCAGCAGACCTATAGCTGGCATGTCGATGCCAGCCTTGCCGTCTCGAGCTTCATCGACGTGCTGCCCGATGGGCGCTTCGGCGGGGCGCCCGCGCCGCTCCTCCAACTGGCGCTCGAGGGCGACCGCGCATTCCTGCGCGCGCCGGTGGCAGAGGAGCGCGCGTGATGCTCGGGGCGATCGAGGCCGGGGGCACCAAGTTCGTGCTCGCCGTTGGCCCCGCGCCCGGGCATATCCTCGCGCGCCACACCATCCCCACCCGCGATCCGGCCACCACGCTCGCCGAAGCGGCGGACTGGCTCGCCGCGCAAGGGCCGCTCACCGCGCTCGGGATCGCGAGCTTCGGCCCGCTGGTGCTCGACCGCGCCGCCGCCGATTGGGGCCGGCTCGGCAACACCCCCAAGCCCGGCTGGGCCGGGTGCGACCTCGCCGGCCATTTCTCGCGCCGCTTCGGGGTGCCGATCGGGCTCGATACCGATGTCAATGCCGCGGCGCTTGCCGAATATGCCGCCGCGCCCAGAGCGCCTGCGGGGCTGGCCTATCTTACCATCGGCACCGGGATCGGCGGCGGGCTGGTGCTCGAGGGCTGCCCCGTGCACGGCACCGCCCATCCCGAGTTCGGCCACATCTTCCCCCGCCGCCACCCCGATGACGGCGCCTTTGCCGGGGTCTGCCCCCATCACGGCGATTGCCTCGAGGGGCTGGCGAGCGGCCCGGCGGTGAGCGCGCGCTGGGGCGCGCCGCTCTCGGCGCTGCCCGCCGCGCACCCGGGCCACGCGATCATCGCCCACTATCTTGCCGAGGCCTGCCACATGCTCTTTGCCAGCCTCGCGCTCGAGACCGTGGTGATCGGCGGCGGCGTGGCGCAGACCCCCGGGCTGATTGATCGCATCGCGGCGCGCACCCGCGAACGCGATGCCGGCTACCTGCCCGGCACCGCGCGCCAGCGCATCATCGCCCCCCGGCTTGGGACGGATGCCGGGATCACCGGCGCGCTCATGCTCGCCGCCGCGGCCGCGCGCGGGGCTTGAGCCAGCGCGCTCCCGCCGCGATAAGGGCAAGGCAAAAAGGAGTGGGAGGCCTGCCGATGCTGCGTCTGATCGCCGCGCTGGTGCTGGGGTTGATGCTGCTCGGCGCTGGCGCAAGCCCCGCGCTTGCGAGCGCCGGCGCGGGGCAGGGCCGCTTTCTCGAATATCCGCGCATCGCCGCTGCGGGCCTTCCCGACCAGCGCCTCACCATCTGGCTGCCGCCGGGCTATGATGCTTCCGCGCGCCGCTATCCGGTGCTCTACATGCACGATGGCCACAACCTCTTCGATCCGGCCACCTCCAACTTCAACAAGGTCTGGGCGGCGGACAAGGCGATGCTGGCGGCGGTGGCCAGCGGCCGGGTGGAGCCGCACATCATCATCGGCATCTGGGCGCCGGGGGCTGATCGCTACCGCCAATATCTCCCCCGCAGCGCCTATGAGGCCGCCCCGGCGCCGCTGCGCGCGCAGATGGACGCCGCCGCCGGGGGCGAGATCGTCTCCGATCGCTATCTCGCCTGGATCGCCGGGCCGCTCAAGAGCTGGGTCGATGGCTCTTTTCGCACCCGCCCGGGTCGCGATGACACCGCGATCATCGGCTCCTCGATGGGCGGGCTGATGAGCTGCTATGCCTTTCTCGAGGCGCCGCACGTGTTCGGGCGGGCAGGCTGCGTCTCCTCGCACTGGCCCGCGGTCGATCCGCGCGCCGTGGCGGGCGAGGACGCGGCGCTCAAGGCGCTGTGGGACGCATGGTTTGCCGCCCGGCTCGGCCCGCCCGCGGGGCGGCGGCTGTGGATGGACCATGGCACCGCCACGCTCGACCAATATTACGCCCCCTATCAGGCGGTGGTGGACGCGCGCCTTGCCGCGGCCGGCTGGCACAGGGGGCGCGACTGGGAAAGCCGCGTCTATCAAGGGGCCGAGCACGAGGAAAACGCCTGGGCGGCGCGCCTGCCCGAAATCTTTGCCTGGCTGCTGGCGAAGGAGTGATACCAAAGCTCGATGAGCGTGACTCATCGGGCTTTGGCTAAGCCTGTGCGGCGCGTGAGCATGTCCAAGGCTTGATGCGTCAGCATCTCAGAGCCTTGGCATGAAGCACTTCAGCCGCCGCGCAGCGCGCAGGCCGCGCGCGCCAGCCGCTCCACTTCTGCCCCGTCAGGCGCGCTCCCCGGCGCCACCCACGAGCCGCCGACGCACAGCACCGGATCGAGCGCGAGCCATTCGGCGGCATTGTCCGGCCCGATCCCGCCGGTGGGGCAGAAGCGCACGTGCCCGAAGGGCGCGGCCAGCGCCTTGAGCGCCGGAAGGCCCCCTGCGGCCATGGCGGGGAAGAACTTGAAGCGATCGAGCCCCATATCGAGCCCGCGCATGATATCGCCCGCGGTGGCAACCCCGGGAAGGAAGGGCACGCCGCTGGCGAGCGCCGCACGCCCGAGCGTTTCGGTAAGGCCGGGCGAGACGATGAACTGCGCCCCCGCCGCCAGCGCGGCGTCCAGATCGCGCGGGGCCGTCACCGTGCCTGCACCGACGATCGCGCCCGCAACCTCGCGCATCAAACGGATCGCCGACAGGGCCGCCGGGGTGCGCAAGGTGACCTCGAGCACCCGCAGCCCGCCTGCCACCAGCGCCTCGGCGAGCGGGATGGCGTGGGCCTCGTCCTCGATCACGATCACCGGGATCACCGGCGACAAGCGCATGATCGCGTCAATATCCATGGCTCACAGCCCCCCTATGGCGAGCATCGCGCTCGCTCCGGCCTCGGCCCCGTCGGCAAAACGCCGGAACATGCCGAACAGCTCGCGCCCCGTGCCCCATTCTGCCGCAGGATCGGGGGCAGGATCGCGCGCAGCAAGGTCAGCGGTGGTGGAAAGCGCACCGGTCACCGCGCAGACCTTGACCACATCGCCATCGCGCAGGCGCGCGAGCGGCCCGCCGCCGAGCGCCTCGGGGGTGCAGTGGATCGCCGCGGGCACCTTGCCGCTTGCGCCTGACATGCGCCCGTCTGTCACCAGCGCCACCTTGAAGCCCCGGTCCTGGAGCACGCCCAGCGCCGGGGTGAGCTTGTGGAGTTCGGGCATGCCGTTGGCGCGCGGCCCCTGGAAGCGCACCACCACCACCACGTCGCGATCGAGCGCGCCGGCCTTGAAGGCGGCATTGACGCTGGCCTGATCGGCAAAGATGCGGCACGGGGCCTCGATCGTCCAGCGCTCGCGCGCGACGGCCGAGGTCTTGAAGCAGGCCCGGCCCAAATTGCCGGTGAGCAGCCGCATCCCCCCATCGGGCCTGAACGGGTTGGCAACGGGGCGCAGCATGGTCTCATCCCCGCTTGGCCCGACCTCGCGCCACACCAGCGCTTCCCCGTCAAGCCCCGGCTCGCGCGCATAGGCGGCAAAGCCGTGCTCGCTGACGGTGAGGATGTCGGGATGGGCAAGGCCCGCTTCGAGCAGTTCGCCGATGACATAGCCCATGCCGCCCGCAGCGTGGAACTGGTTCACATCGCCCGCGCCATTGGGATAGATCTGCGCGATCAGCGGCACCGCGCCTGAAAGCTCGGAAAGGTCGTCCCAGTCGATGATCACCCCCGCCGCGCGGGCCATGGCGGGCAGGTGGATCGCGTGGTTGGTCGATCCCCCGGTGGCGAGCAGGCCGACCGCGGCGTTGATGATCGCCTTTTCGTCCACCACGCGCCCCAAGGGGCGATAATCATTGCCCTTGCGCCCGATCGCGGCGCAGCGGTGCACCGCCGCGCGGTCGAGCGCCTGGCGCAGCCGGGTGCCGGGCTGGATGAAGGCCGCGCCGGGCAGGTGCAGGCCCATCATCTCCATCATCATCTGGTTGGAATTGGCGGTGCCGAAGAAGGTGCAGGTGCCGGGCGAATGGTAGCTGGCCATCTCGCTCGCGAGAAGCTCGGCCCGGGTCGCCTTGCCCTCGGCATAGAGCTGGCGCACGCGCTGCTTTTCCTGGTTGGGGATGCCTGAGGGCATGGGGCCGGATGGCACGAAGATCACCGGCAGGTGGCCGAAGCGCAGGCTCCCCATCAGCAGGCCGGGCACGATCTTGTCGCAGATGCCGAGCATCAGCGCGCCATCATACATCGCGTGGGAGAGCGCGACCGCCGTGCTGAGCGCGATCACGTCGCGGCTGAAGAGCGACAGCTCCATGCCGGTTTCGCCCTGGGTCACCCCGTCGCACATCGCCGGGGTGCCGCCCGCCACCTGGGCGGTGGCGCCGACCTCGCGGGCATAGAGCTTGAGCCGCTCGGGATAGCGGTAATAGGGCGCATGGGCCGAGAGCATGTCATTATAGGCGGTGACGATGCCGATATTGGGGCCGCGCGCCGCCACCAGCGCGGCCTGATCCTCGGGCGTGCCGGCAAAGGCATGGGCAAGGTTGGAGCAGGAGACCGCGCTGCGGTTCCCCATGCGGTCGGCCTCGCGGGCGATGAGATCGAGATAGGCCGTGCGGGTGGGGCGCGATCTTTCGATCACCCGCCGGGTGACGCGGTGCAGGGTGTCGTCGAGCGTGCTCATGCCCAGTTACTCATGCCCAGTTGCTCATGCCCAGTTACTCATGCCACGTCACGCCGTCGCGTTCGGCGAGCGCGATCGCCGCGCTCGGGCCCCAGGTGCCCGCGGTGTAGGGCTTCGGCGTCAGTCCTTCCTCGGCCCATTGCTGGCGGATCGCATCGATCCATTCCCACTGGGCTTCGACCTCGTCGCGGCGCACGAACAGGGTCTGGTCACCCTCGATGAGATCGAGCAGCAGGCGTTCATAGGCGATGCGCCTGACCGCACCGGTGAAGGCATCGGGCATGGCGATGTTGAGCGGCACCTGGCGCAGGCGCAGCCCATCGCGGTCGAGCCCGGGCACCTTGGCCATCAGCGAGAGGGTGATGTTCTCCTCGGGCTGGATGCCGATGACGAGGCGGTTGGGCTGCATGGTGGCGCCCTTCCCGGCGAAGATCGAATGGGGCACCGGGGCGAACTGGATGATGATCTCGGTCACGCGCTTGGGCAGGCGTTTTCCGGTCCGCAGGTAAAAGGGCACGCCCTTCCAGCGCCAATTGTCGACATGGGCCTTGATCGCGACGAAGGTCTCGGTCTCGGAAGGCTTGCCCAGCTCCTCGTCATAGCCCGGCACCGGGGCGCCAAGAATCGCGCCGGCGCGGTATTGTCCGGTCACGGTCTCGCCCGCGCCCACGCGGCGCAGGGCGCGCAGCACCTTGACCTTCTCGTCGCGCACCGCGGTGGCATCGAAATGCGCGGGCGGCTCCATCGCCACCAGGGCAAGAAGCTGGAGCATGTGGTTCTGCACCATGTCGCGCAAGGCCCCGGCATCATCGTAGAAGGCGACGCGCCCTTCGAGGCCCACGGTCTCGGCCACGGTGATCTGCACGTGGTCGATATGCGCCGCGTTCCACAGCGGCTCGAACATCAGGTTGGCAAAGCGCAGGGCAAGGAGGTTCTGCACCGTCTCCTTGCCGAGATAGTGATCGATGCGGAAGATGCGGGACTCAGGAAAGGCTCCGGCCACGGCATCATTGATCGCCCGGCTCGAGGCAAGATCGCTGCCGAGCGGCTTTTCAAGGCACATGCGCACGCTCTCGCCGGTGAGGCCGGCGGCGGCAAGGCCGGTGATGGTGGGGCCGAACAGGCTGGGCGCGGTGGAAAGGAAGATGGCAAGGCCGCGGCCCGGCTTGCCGACCTTGCGGGCAAGCTCGTCATAGCCTTCGCGCGTGGTGGCATCGAGCGTCTGGTAGGAGAGGCGGTTGAGGAACCCCGCCATCTGCCCGCGGCGCTCGGCAGGAAGGAACTTCTCCAGCGCCGCACGTGCGAAGTTCCGGAATTCGCTGTCAGACAGGCTGCTGCGCGCGGTGCCGATGATCTTGAGGTCGCTCGCCAGCAGCCTGTCGGCATCGAGCGCAAACAGGCTCGGCAGCAACATGCGCTGGGCCAGGTCGCCGGTGGCGCCGAACAGCAGCAGGCGATCAGCGGTGAAGCTCATGTCAGCGGCCTTTCCCTCGTGCGCCCTACCTAGACGCGCGCGGGATCATCCGCCAGAGGGCGCATACTTATTCAGATGGGGCGCTTGCCGCTTGGGCCTCTGCGGCAGGCCGGCGGGCGAAGATGCCGAAGCCGGCGATGATCGCATAGCAGGCCGCGGGCAGCACCAGCGCAAAGGCAAGGCTGGTTGCGTCCGCGAGGGCGCCGAACAGCGGCGGGATGATCGCCCCGCCGCAGATGGCGACGTTGATGATCCCCGATCCATCCGCCGCCCTTGGCCCCAGCTTCTCGCAGGCGAGGCTGAAGATCGTCGGGAACATGATCGCATTCATCAGCCCCACGGCGAGCAGGCTGTAGCCTGCAAGCGCCCCGGTGGCGTTGGCCGAGATCGCCAGGAGGCAGATCGCCCCCGTGGCCACGCTGGCGAGCGCGAGGCCGGGGCTGACCAGGCGCAGCACCGCCGAGCCAATGAAGCGCCCGATGAGCGCCCCGCCCCAGTAGAGCGAGATGAGCTTGCCCGCTTCCTGTTCGGGCAGGCCCAGCACCTGCGGCTGCATCAGGTAACTGACGATGAAGCTGCCGATCGCGACCTCGGCCCCGACATAGAGGAAGATCGAGGCCGCACCATAGCCGAAGCGCGGGCGCTTGAGCAGCGCGAGGCCCTCGGCGAGGCTGGTGTGCTCGTGCCGCTCGCCCTTGAGCCGGTTGCGGAACAGCCACACCACGCCCGCCACCACCGCCAGCGCCGCGGCAAGGCCGAGATAGCCCTTGACGATCGCCTGGCTCTCGGCGGTGCGATAGGCGGCAAGCTCTGCCCCCGAAAGCTCCGCCGCGCTCACCGTGGCAAGGCTGCCGAGGATGAGGATCGCCCCGAAATAGGGAAAGACCGTGGTGCCGAGCGAATTGAACGCCTGGGCAAAGGTCAGCCGGCTGTGGGTGGTGCGTTCCGGCCCCAGAAGACTGATCAGCGGGTTGGCGACGATCTGCACCAGCACCACCCCGGTGGCAAGGATGAAATAGGCAAACAGGAACATCGGGAAGGCCGCGGTCTGGCTCGCCGGGATGAACAGCAGGCAGCCTGCCATCATCGCCAGCAGCCCGGCCACCGCGCCGCGCATGTAGCCCAGCCGCTTCACCAGCCGCGCGCCGGGAATGCCGATGACGGCATAGGCAATGAAGAACCAGAACTGCACCAGGCTCGCCTCGAAGAAGCTGAGCGTGAAAAGCTCCTTCAGCTTGGGGATGATCACATCGTTGAGGCTGGTGATCCCGCCGAAGATGAAGAACAGCGCAAAGACGAAATAGTTGAGACCCGGGGCATCGACCTGCCCCCCTTGCGCCTCGTAAGCCCCTGCTCCTGCGGTCGAAGCCGCGCCCGCACCCGGTGCCAATGCCATTGCCGCTCTCTCTCCCCTTGTCGCGCCCTGTGTTGCGAATTGTGTTGCGAACGTTCACAACCTTGCGCGCGCCTGTCAACCTGCAAGAGCCGCGCGGTGATTTCCAGAGCGAATAGGAATGCAAGCCTCACGCTTGCGCGTGCGGTGGCTTGCGCCCTAGAGAAGCGGGCATGAGCGGGGGTCACAAGCGGCGACCGACATCCTTCGATGTGGCGGAACTGGCAGGCGTCAGCCAGCCGACCGTCAGCCGCGCCCTGTCGGGCTCGCCCGCGATTGCCGAGGCAACCAGGCGCAAGGTGATCGCCGCGGCCGAGGCGCTGGGCTATTTCGTCGATGAACGCGCCGCGCGCCTCAGGCGCGGCTCCACCGGCACGCTTGCGGTGGTGGTGATCTGCCGCGAGGATGACAGCGCCGCGACCATCAACCCCTTTGCCTATGCCCTGCTCGGCAGCGTGTGCGTTGCCGCCTCGCAGCGCGGGCTGGAGACCTTGGTGAGCTTCCAGGCCCGCGGCGAGGCCTTCTTCGGCCACTACCAGGAACAGGGCCGCGCCGATGGGCTGATCGTCATCGGCACCACCACCAACGAGGCCGCCTGGGAATATTTCCGCGGGATCGAGGGGTCGGACCGGCGGGTGGCCTATTGGGGCTCGCCCTTCGATGATCTCGATTGGGTGCGTTCGGACAACCACGCCGCCGGGCACCTCGCGGTCAAGCACCTGCTCGCCCAGGGCTATCGCCGCCCCTGCTTTCTCGGCGCTCTCAATACCCCGCAGGTGCAGTTCACCGAGCGCTATGAAGGCTATGCCGCGGCGATGCGCGAGGCCGGGCTCGAGCCGTGCCTTGCCCCAACGGTCAAGGCCGCGAGCCGCGAGGAGGAAGGCCGCCGCGCCGCGCGCCGGCTGATCGAGCGGGGCGATGAGGTCGATGCCGTCTTTGCTGCCTGCGATGCCATGGCGCTGGGAGCGATGGAGGCCCTTGCCGATGCCGATATCGCGGTGCCGCATCAGATCGGGGTGATGGGGTTCGACGATCTGCTCGCCGGGCGCTTCAGCCGCCCGAGCCTCACCAGCATCGCCCCTGATCCGGCCGAGGCCGGCGCGGCGCTAGTCGAGGCGGTGCTCGGTGAGGCCGGCACCAAGGCGCGCCGCCGGGTGCCGGTGCGGCTGATCGCGCGGGGCAGCACCGCGCGCTGATCCGTCCCTTCTCAAGGGGCAGGCCGCTCAACCGTGGGCGCCGAACTCGTTGGCGATCGCGGTGCCGATCCGCAGCATCAGGCCCTGCGCGCGGGCGATCGGCTCGATATAGTCGCGCGCGATCGCGCCATAGCCTTCCTCGCCGCCATCGGGATAGTCGCTCGGCTCATCGAGCGGAAAGTCGCGCGGGCCGGGCAGGCGCACCGGAAAGGCGCGGCGCAGCTGCGACAGGGCCTCGTCGATCCGGAGGCTGAGCACCATGTCGATGACATCGCGGCGGCTGATGTCATTGGCGCGGCTGAAGGCGGGCACCGCCACCACCTTGAGAAACATGTGCTGGAGCAGCGCGAGGCGCAGCGCCTGCAGCACGCCGATGCGGCGGCGCACCGCCTCGCGTCCCTCGCCCGCGGCCTCACCAGGCATGAGATCGGTGAGGCGATGGAGCTTGAGCGCATCGATCCTGAGGCGCGAGGCAAGGCGGCGGAACACCCCCGTGCGATCATCCCCCACGAGGTATTCGGCCAGTGCCGAACAGGCAGCGGCAATATGGCTCTCGGTGCCGCGATAGGTGCGGCTGGCCCAATAGGCCGAATTGAACAGCTCGCCGTAGGCCGCCACGGTCTTGATGCTGGCGAGCCCATTGGCGGCCAGCACCAGCCGCATGATTTGCCGCCCCCGCGGCGATTCGGCGAGCAGCGCGGCGATCTCCTCGCGGCCCGCATCGGCGGCGGTGCCGATCCCGGCGATCACGTTGACCGGATAGCCAAGCTGCTGGAGGATGGCGTTGTGCGGGATCGCGCGGATCTGGCGCAGGCTCATCTCGCGCTCGGCGGCGATGTCGCTCTGGCGGCGCGAGACCCGGCTGCCGGTGGGATTGAGCAGGCCAAGGCCAAAGGCGGTCACCGCCCTTGCATAGGTGCGGCTGGCCAGATGCGCCTTCTGGTGCTCCTTGATCGCGCGGTAGAAATCGAGGCTGAGATCGGTGCGGTGGTAGAAGGGATCGGCCGGGGCCGAAAGATCGGCCTCGGCCGGGCGCGCCTCGGCGATGCGGGAGAGCGTGGCCAGCGCCAGTTCGGGCGTGGCGAAGAACAGATAGCCATCCCCGCCCTGAAAGCTCACCTCGGGTTCGAGCCTGATGCCAGCACGGGCAAAGCGCCGCCGCGCCCAGGGCGAAAGCGGCCATTCGAGCCGGTCGGCAAGGCTTGCCGGATGGGCGCCGCGGCCCATGCTTTCGCCATGGGTGTTGAACACCAGCGCGGCCACATCGCCAAGCCCGTTGGCGGCCATGGCCTCGGCCAACCGGCCCTGAAGCCGCTCGATCGCGAGCGCTGCCGGCACCTGGCCGACAAAACGCCCGGCATCGGAAAAGCCGGTCTGCACCGCCACCCGCCCGCGCCGCCGGGCATAGGCGCGGTAGGCCGGTTCGGCGAGCAGGGCATCGAGAAAGCGCCCGCCATGTTCGAGCGCCGCCTCGGTCTCGAACAGGGGGGAGACATCGACCTTGTCCTCCACCCCGAACAGCCGGGCAAAATAGAGCGCGGCAAGCACCGTGGCGGGCTGTTCGCATTCGGCCACCAGCATCCGGATCGGGGCATCGGCATCGATGTGCTTGAGGATCTGCGCCATCGCCAGGAATTGGCGGATCGCGGTCGAGCTTTCGGTGGCGAGCGCGGCGAAATTGCTGCGCAGCGGCTGCGCCTCATCGACCATGCGGCGCAGCGTTGCGAGCGCGCTCTTGCTGGCGAGGTCGATCGCCTCGCTCTCGCCCAGGCGGCGGCGGATGGCGTTGTGCAGCTGCTTGGCGTTCACCCGGAAATGGATCCAGCCCATGCCAAGCCCATCGGCGCGCATCGCTGCGGCGAGGGTGATGAGGCGCCGCGCGCGAACGGGAGGAGCGGTCTCGGCCTCGGCCTCGAGCGCGGCGACCAGCGGCGCAAGGCTCAGCAGCTTGTCGGGATCGGCGGCGGTCAGCCGGTTGGCGGCGGCGGCGAGCGCCTCGGCGGTTGCAAGGTCGCCGGCAAAATCCGCCGCCCGCGCCCGGGCATAGGCGGTGGCAGCGGCCAGCCGCGGGCTGAGGGGGTGGGCGGGATCGATGCTCTCGAGGCTGGCGGCGTAGCGCGCGAGACGCTCGGCCTTCTCGGCAAGGCGGAAGGCGATCGAGGTGTGCCAGCCGATGTCGGTGCGCCCGTCCATGTCATAGCCGACCCAGGTGGCAAAGCGGAAGGGCATGGGCCGCAGCGCGCGCCACTGATCGGGCCAGCGCGCCTCGGCCTCGGCAAGCAGGCGTTCGACGATCACGTCGCGCGCATCCTGGGCTCGGGCGAGCGCGGCCATCGCCGCGCGGTGCTCGGCCGCGAGCGTCACCGCCGGGCGTTCGCCCGCCACCGGGCTGGCGGGGGGCGGGGCGCCTTCCCGGATCGAGGCTGCCGCGGCCACGGCCTCGGCCTCGGCCTCGGTGAGCAGGAAGGTGGGGTGCGCAGTGAAGACGGCGTGGAGCTGCGGGTGCTGCCAGCGGGCGGCGAAGGCGGCAAAATCCTCGTCCGTGGCGGCGAGCGGTGGCGGATCGGCGGGCGGGGTGAGCAGTGCGCGCAGCCGCCGCGCCCGCGCCGCCAGCCCGTCGCGCTCGAGCGCGGCGACGAGTTCGGCGAGGTCATCGAGGCTGAGCGTGCCCCCCTCGAGCGCGCGGGAAAGATCGAGCGAAAGCTGGAACACCGGGTTGAACAGCGGGGTCTCGCGCGTGCGCTGGTGCAGCTCGCCCAGCCGCGCCTCGAGCTCGACAATCGTCCTCATGCCGCCTGCCCGTGTTCGCAGAAGAACGCCGCGGCCGCGCCGAACAGGCCGGGCTGGGGGTGGACGATCAGCTTGACCGGGATCTGCGCCATCAGGCTTTCAAATCGCCCCTTGGCGCGGAAGCGCGCGGCAAAGCCCGAGGACAGCAGGGTCTCGCGGATGCGGTAGCCCAGCCCGCCAGCGATCACTACCCCGGCAAAGCCGCCCTGCGCCAGCGCCAGATCGCCCGCGACCGAGCCCAATGAGAGGCAGAAGCGATCCACCGCCGCTGCGGCAAGGCTGTCCGCGCCGCTGGTGCCGAGGTTCCAGATCTCGATCGCATCGCGCTCGGGCACGGTGCGGTGTTCGAGCGCGGCGAGCGCCTGGTAGATATCGACGATGCCTGGGCCGGCCACCACCCGCTCGACCGAGACGCGCAGGTGCCGCTGGCGCAGCCGGGCGAGGATCGCATCCTCGATCGCATCGAGCGGGGCAAAGTCGATATGCCCGCCTTCGGTCGCCTGCACACGGTAATAGGAACCAGAGCGGTAGAGATGCGCCACCCCGAGGCCCGTGCCCGGGCCGATCACGCTGATCGTGCCCTCACTTGCCAGCGGCTGGTCAGGCCCGCACAGGTGGAGGAAATGGCTGTCATCGGCGCGGGCCACGGCATGGGCCACCGCGGCAAAATCATTGACGAGGGTGAAGCGCTCCACCCCCAGCTTTTCGGGGATCAGCGCGGGGCGGATGATCCAGGGATTGTTGGTGAAGCGGATCACCGGATTGGGATTGCCCGGCGTACCCACCGGCCCGGCTATCGCCATGCTCACCGCGCGCGGCAGGCGCCCGCCCTTGCGCGCGCGGAACGCCTCCCAGGCGGTCTGGAAGCTGGCATGATCGGCGGTGTGGAGCGTTTCGGGCGCGTCGAGCGTGATCGTGCCATCGGCCGCGAAGCTGGCGAGGGCAAAGCGGGCATGGGTGCCGCCGATATCGACCACCACCAGCTCGTCCATGGCTTCCCCCGCTGCGCCTCTTTCGTCTCACCGATGCTGCGGAAAGGAGCCATAGCAGGGGCCGCACGCAAAGCCCACGCGGCATATGTATTCAGCCTCTCACGGCGCGCGCACGCCCATCTCCTCGAGCAGCCGCGAAGCGCCATCGACCTTTTCCATGGTCCAGAGCATGAAGCGGCTGTCGACATGGATGGTGCGGTTGATCGCCGGATCATACATCCAGTCGCTCACCACGCCCTCGATCGTGCCGTCGAAGGCAAGGCCGACAAATTCGCCGCAGGCATTGAGCGTCGATGAGCCCGAATTGCCGTTGGTGATATCGACGGTGGAGAGGAAATCGACCGGCAGCGTGCCGAGTTCGGGCGCAGCGTAGCGGCCATAGTCCCTCGCCTTGATCCGTTCGATCATGGCATCGGGCGCGTCGAACTCGCCCCGGCCGGTGTGCTTGGCGATGATCCCCTCGGCGGTGGTGAAGGGCGTCCAGATCTGCCCGTCCACCGCCTTGCCGGTGACCTTGCCATAGGTGAAGCGCAGCGAGCCATTGGCATCGGGATAGAGCACCTTGCCCTGGCTGGCGGCATAGGCGATGCGCGCCTCCATCACCTTGGCGCGGGCCTTCTGCAGCCGCCCAGCGCGCGCCTTTTCCGCCGCTTCGGCGGCCATCGCCTCGTCATGGGTGGCAACCGCAAGCTGGATGAAGGGATCGCTCGAGGCGCGGAACTCCTCGGGGCTCTTGTCGAGCCAGGCAAGGCGCGTGGCGGTGTCGCCGAGTGTGGTGGCGGCGTAGAGCGCGACCAGCTCGCGCCCTTCCAGAAAGGCATCGAGGCTCCTGATGCGATCTCCTTCCGGCAGCTTGCGATATTCGGCAAGCGCCGCGGCCCACAGTGCCTGATCGATCTCGGGCACGAAGCGCCGCTCGATGCGCTGCATCGCCTGGGTGATGAAGGCGCGGTCACGCGCCTGGTAGCCCGGCTCGCGCTCCTTGTCGGGCTTGGCCTGTTCAATCGCCCAGCGGTAGAGCAGGCGCGCGGCGGCATAGAGCTGCCCGCGGGTCAACAGGCTGCGCTGTGCGTCGGCCAGTTCGGCGCCATTGGCCTCGGCGACGAGCGCATCGAGCGCGGCGAGCGCCGGGCCATATTGCGCCGAGCGCTTGGGATCGGCGGCGATCCAGGCGCGGAACAGCGCCTCCTCGGCCTTCTTCTTCTCGACCAGAGAGATCGCCTCGGCCCCGGCAAGCTGCCCGGCGATCTTCTTCTCGTAATTCTCCACCCCCTGAAGCGTTGCGGCATAGGCGATCTTGGCGGCCGGCTTGCCTTCGGTGAGCGCGTCGATCAGGTCGCCATATTCGGCCAGCATCCGCTGCTGATAGGGATAGAGGTCCTCGAAATAGAAGCGCGCTTCCTCGGCCGTGCGCAGCCGCTCGGTTACGCCCGGAAAGCCGGCGACCATGACGAAGTCGCCGTCCTTCACGCCCTCGCGGGCGATCGGCAGGAAGGCCTTGGGCTGGAAGGGCACATTCTCCTTGGCATAGGGGGCCGAGGAGCCATCCGGGGCGACATAGGCGCGGTAGAAGGCAAAGTCGCCGGTGTGGCGCGGCCACATCCAGTTGTCCTTCTCGCCGCCGAAATTGCCCACGCCCGCCGCCGGGGCATAAACGAGGCGCACGTCCTTGATCTCGAGCTGCTGCTGCAGCCAGTATTGCGCCCCGCCGAAATAGGCGCGCACATCGCAGCGGCGATTGGGCTGGCGCTCGCAGGCGGCGATCAGCGCGGTGCGGTTGGCCTGCAGCCGATCATAGCGCGCGCGCCCATCGAGTTTCTCGGTGCCCTTCAGCATGGCGGCGGTGACATCGCGCAGATCCTCGATCACATAGATGCGGCTGCCCGGCGCGGCGGGCAGTTCGTCAGCCATGGTCTGGGCGAGAAAGCCGTTGGTGAGATAATCATTCTCGGGCGAGGAATTGTATTGCAGCGATCCGACCACGCAGTGGTGGTTGGTCGCCACCAGTCCCTGGGGCGAAAGGAAGGCCGCCGAACAGCCGCCGAGCGAGGCGATCGCGGTGAGCGGCGGGCGCTTGAGGTCGCCCAGCGCGCTGGCATCAAGTTCGAGCCCGGCCTGCTTCATCGCTTCGGCAATCGCGCCGGTCTGGCTGGGCAGCCACATGCCTTCATCAGCAAGAGCGGCAGCTGGGGAAAGGAGCATCAGGGCCGAGGCCCCGGCGTAAAGAAGGGTCTTGGTCATCATATTCCTCGTGCGGGCCCGGGGCCGGGCGGTCGGTCGGGAGATCAGGCCGCAAGAACCTCGTCGCCTGCCCCTTATCGTCAGCAATGCCTGTGCCGTTAGGCCAAGGCGGCGCCGCGCGAAAGGGGCGATTGCAGCGCCGCTTCCATGTCGGCGCTGACAGGATTGAGCACCAGCAGCAGCCGCACCCCGCCCGGGCTTCCCGCGATCGGCGGGGAGCGGTGGATCGCCGGGCGCTCGCCGGCGAGCCTGCCCTTGAACAGGCCGACATCGAAGGGGGCAAGCTGGTGGATGCGCTGCGGCTCCATCCCGGCCTGGACCCGCGCGGCATCGGCCGCGTCCAGCCATTGGGTGCCCTCGCCGAGATAAGTGGTGATGAGCCGGGCGGTGACGTAATCGGCGTGGAACCTGCGGCACGAATCGCTGCGCACCACCTCGAGCCGCAGTTCGAGGCGCGCAAGGCCCATCACCGCGCAGAAACGCGCGGCAAGATCGGCCACATCGCGGGTGAGCGCCGCGCGCAGCGCGGCTGGCCCGCCAAGGCCCTTCTGGGCCAGTTGCGTGGCCAGCCTTGCGGGCAGGGCGGCAGGGGTGGTGTCAAAGCGCAGATCCTGCGGTGTGCCCTCGACGAGCGGGGCAAGGTTGGCAAAAGGCGCCCGGCGCCAGATCGCAAGATGGCAATCGGGATCGTGGATCGCGGCGAAAACATCGGGCCTGTCCATCGCTCGGGTCATGCGCGCGCAAGGTCTGGTCATCGGGGGGGGGCAGGGCAAATGTTATAACGTCTCCTAACCAGATTGCTCCGCGTTGGCAACCGGCTGGCGGCGCCGGGCCGTGCGCAAGGTGGGTCTTGGCGCGAAAGGCTCTTGCGAATGATTATCATTTCCGCCATGGGGCGGGCAGAATCCCGCGCCCGCAAATGAAGGACCCTGCGCTGATGAAGACCACGCTCAAAATCTGGACCTCGCTCGGCCTCGGCACCGCGCTTGCCGGGGGCCTCATCGCAGGCTGTGCCGATGAGGCGGGCAAGAGTGCTGGCACGGACGCGACCGCCGGGGCCGACAGCGCGACCGAGGCACCCGGCGTGCGCGGTGAGGGCGAAGGCGGGGTAGCGGTGAGCCAGGCGGCGAGCGACCCGGTCGCCTATGGCATTGCCCTTGCGGTGACCGAAGCCCATGTGGTTGCCGCCCGCGATGCCTATGCCGCGGGCCGCAAGGAGGCCGCGGCCGAGATGTTCGCCCATCCTGCCGCCGAAGTGCTGGTCGAGATGGACCCGGTCTTTGCCAAGCTTGGCGTTGCCGATTTCAAGCCGCTGCTGGCCGAGGCCTCGCTCGCGGCCTCCGAGGGCCGCAGCCTAGCCGAGGTCGACAAGGCCTATGGCGCGATCATCGCCGCGCTGCGCGGGGCAGCGGCCAAGGCCCCCAAGGCCGGCAAGTCGCAGGCGCAGGTCGCCATCGGGGTGGTGGCCGACCAGGTCGAGCGCGCCAGCGCCATGTATCGCACCATCGCCCGCGATGATCGCTACGAGCCCTATCTCGATGGCTACGGCTTTGCCCGGGTCGCGGCGAGCCGCTTCGCCGCCGAGGGCGCCGCGATCAAGGCCGAGAACCCCGAGGCCCATGCGCGCATCGCCGCCGCGCTCGACATGCTGGCCAAGGCCTATCCCGCCGCGACCCGCCCGGGCCGCCTCGCGGTCGAGCCCGGGGCGCTTTCGGCGCTCTCGGCCCGGGTGCTGCTGGCCGTCGGCTGAGCGGCCCCGCCGCTCCGGCTGCGGCGTGCTTCCCGGGCTGGCCTTGGGCATTTGTCAAAACGCGACATTCTGCATTCCCGGCCCCGTGCGGGCGCGAGAATCCTTGTTTTTGCGCTTGGGGGGAGTAGTGTTTGCCCACGGTTGGGTCGCTGGCATCGGGTGAGAGAGGCGCACAGGCGCACAGGCGCACAGTCGCTCGCGCGGGGCCATGAAAAAACGGGCATAGCGCCGCGGTCGGTGTCCCTCGTGGCTGGCCGCGTCAGCTTTTGGGGGGAAAGCCTTGCCGCAGCATCACAGTTTCGCGCGTCCGTTCCGTTCCCGTTCGCCGGTTTCGGCGGGCAAGGGTGCTTCAAGTCGTTGCGGCGCCCTGCGCCGCGGCTGGCGCGCGCCGGTCTCGGCCTTGGCGCTCGGCATCGCGCTCATTGCCGGGGGCGTCCCGGCCGCCGCCCAGCAGATCGCCCCGCTCAACCGCAACGAGCTGGTCCCGCCCGATCAGCGCCGCGATGCGCGGGCCACGACGCTCACCGTCGATGGCGATTTCGAGCGTCCGCCCTGCGCACTCGACCGCAGCGAATTTGCCGAGATCCGCTTCACCGTGAAGGGTGCGCGCTTCAACGGGCTGGAGAAGGTGCCGGGCCTCTCGCTCGGGGCGGCCTTTGAAAGCTATGTTGGGCGCGAGCTGCCGGTCTCGGTGCTGTGCGACATCCGCGCCGAGGCCAATGCCATCCTGCGCCGCCAAGGCTATCTCGCCACGGTCGAGATCCCGGAGCAGAGCCTTGCCGATGGCGAACCTGATTTCAACGTGGTGTTCGGGCGGCTGGCGAGCGTGCGCCTGCGCGGCGATGCCGGCCCTTCGGAGCGGCTGGTGGCGGGCTATCTCGAAAAGCTCACCGGCGAGGAGGTGTTCAACATCAACACTGCCGAGCGCTATCTGCTGCTGGCCGACGATCTGCCCGGGCTCGACGTGCGCCTTTCGCTGCGCCCGGCCGCGGGCGGAGCGCCGGGCGATCTTGTCGGCGAGATCGCGGTGGTGCGCCAGCGCGCCATGGCCGATGTCAGCATCCAGAACCTCGGCTCGCGTGCGCTCGGCCGCTTTGGCGGCACGCTGCGGGGCGAGCTTTACGATCTCACCGGCCTTGGCGATCGCACCTCGATCACGCTGTTCAGCACCCATGATTTCACCGAGCAGCAGACCTTGCGCATCGCGCATGATTTTGCGCTCGGCAGCGAAGGGCTGCGGCTCGGCGGGCAGTTCACCGCCAGCTGGGCCGAGCCCTCGGTCGCCCTGCCCGGCCTCAACCTTGATTCCGATACGATCTTCTTCAGCCTGTTTGCCAGCTATCCGCTGCTGCGCACCCGCCGCCACTCGCTCAGCCTTGATGCGGGGTTCGACTATGTCGATCAGGACGTGACGGTGAACGCCATCGGCCTCACCCGTGACCGGGTGCGCATGGCCTATGCCCGGCTCGAGGGCGAATGGATCGATGCACCCTCGGTCCAGCGGGTTGGCGGCTACAGCCCCTATGAGCCGCGCCTGCGCCTGAGCTACGGGATCGAGGCGCGCCACGGGCTCGATGTCTTCGGCGCCAGCCCCGATTGCCGCCCAAACCTGCTGGGCTGCATCGGCGGCGGGCGGGTGCCGCCAAGCCGGATCGAGGCCGATCCCACGCCTTTCCTTTTGCGCATGGATGCAGGCCTTGAATTCCGCCCGGTGCCGCGCCTTGCCATTGCCTTGACCAGCCAGGCCCAGCTGACCGGCGATCCCCTGCCTGCCTTCGAGGAGGTCGCGGCGGGCAACTTCTCGATCGGGCGCGGCTACGATCCGGGTGCGGTGCTGGGCGACAGCGGGGTGATGGGCGGCCTCGAGCTGCGCTACGGATCGCTCCTGCCTTCGACCACCGTGCCCTTTGCCTTCCAGCCCTATGTCTTCACCGATCTGGCCTATGTCTGGAACGAGGATCCGAGCCGCCGGCCCGGCAATCCCGACCGGCTGTGGTCCGCTGGCGCGGGGATGCGGATTTCCTGGGCGCAAGGGATCCGCAGCGACCTGTTCATCGCCGTGCCGCTCGCCCGGCCCGACTTGGCGGCCGACAAGGGCGATGTGCGCCTGCTGTTCACGCTGACCGCCCGTCTCTTGCCCTGGAGATTTTGAGATGACCCACCCCCTCCGCAACCATTCGCGCCTGCTTGGCGGCTGTGCCGGGGCGGCGCTGGCGCTGGCGCTGGCCATGGCGCCCACGCGCGCCGCGGCACAGGGCATCCAGGCCACGCCAACCGTGGTTTCGGGCGGAGCGACCATCACCAATGGTCCATCGACAACGACGGTGAATCTGACGACGCCCACGGCAGTGATCGACTGGGTCCCCGATCTCGACGTTTCGGGCAATGCGCTGGACTTCATCCCATCGGGTTCGACCGGGAGTTTCCAGACCTCGTTGACGCCGAACTTCGCGGTGCTCAACCGCATCCTGCCCTCGCCCAACAACAATGTCGCGGTGATCAACGGGACGGTGGTTTCACGCTTCGTTCCGGTCAGCGGACCGTCCTTCGCCGCCGGGTTGGTGGCCTTCTATTCTCCGACCGGGCTTCTTATCGGCAACAATGCGGCCTTTGATGTCGGCCGATTGTTGCTTACCACGCTTGATACGACCCCGGCCTCGCTCGACGATTTTCGCCTCGGCGGCACTCTGGTTCTGACCGGCGCTTCGGGATCGACCGCGCGGATCCAGGTCAACCCCGGCGCTCAGATCACCGCATCGCCCGAAAATTCCTACTTCGCCGTGGTCGCCGCCGAGATCGACATGCGGGGCACCGCGCTGGTCAACGGCAGCCATGCCTATGTCGTGGGCGAGCGGGTCAACCTGCGCTATTCCAACGGGCTGTTCGATATCACCGTGCCGCTCGGCACGGCGTCGAGCGGCACGGTGATGACGGTCAATGGCACTGTCGGCGGGCCGTCGAGCACCGGGGCGACCGGCGACAACCACATGATCTATGGCGTTGCCCGCGCCCAGACCGATCCCATCACCATGCTCTTCAGCGGCAATCTCGGTTTCGAGCCGGCGGTGAGCGCTGGCGTGATCAACGGCGAGATCATCCTGTCGGCCAATTATGATGTCGCCCAGCGCCAGGTTGCGGGCGGCACGATCAGCGACGGGATCAACGCGGTGTTCCGCCAGAAGGCCGATCCCAACGCCGTGCGCGCCGACATCTTTGTCGAGGATTTCGCCGCTTCGAGCAGCCTGCTGGCGATCGGCACCAACGAGGTTCTGGCGCGTGCTGCACAGGTCGATTCTTCGGTAACCGGCAATCTCATGCTGGTGGGCAAGCAGAGCGCCGGGCTGAGCGCAGTGCTCGGTCGGAACTTTACCATTTCGGGCGACGTGTTGGTGGATTCGCGCGATTACGGGGTTGTCAGCTCGCTCCTGCAATCGATCGACGAGATCAACGCGACCGGTGGCACTGCGCGGATCCTTGCCGATAACGGAGGGCGCGTGGAGATTGCCGGCAATGTCCTCGTCACCGCCGATGGCCTTGGCGGGGCGGATGATCTCAACCTCATCGCCGGCTCGGCGCAGGGGGGCAGCGCGCTGGTCGGGGCAGTCGATAGCGGCTTGGTCGTTATCGCTGGTTCTGCCGACGTGCAGGCCCGTGGAATTGGCATCCGAAATCTGGCGGTGATCGCTGGCGCCGAGGCGCGCGGCGGCACGGCACGGCTCTATGCCGAAAAGAGCGGCACGGTTCTCATCGGGCAGAACCTTGCTGTCCGCGCCGATGCCGTGGGCGCCAATGGGCGTCTGGCCAATCCTTCGGGCGTTTCCAATGCCTTTGGCGGCACCGCTGCGATCTCCCTTCTAGGCGATGACAGCGCGATCGATGTCTCCGATTTCACTGAACTGGACGCCAGCGCTTCGGGGGGCAGCAGCAATACGACCGACAATGGTTCGCTAGGCGATGCCGGCGAAGCCGTGATCAGCGTGGAAGGCGCAGGCGGGATCAACTTTGGCCTTTCGGTCAATCTCAGCGCGATCGGACAGGGCGGTCGCAATGCCGGGGGTAGCGGCGGCACTGGCCTTGGCGGTCGGGCTTCGGCGCTGGTTCAGGGCGGCGGCAACATCAACTTCGGCGCATTCTTCACCGCTTCCGGGGAAGGCGTCGGTGGTAATGGTCGGACCGGGGGTGACGGTTTTGGCGGTATGGCCGGGATCAACGTGATCACCGGGTCGGTGAATGTTTCGGATGGTGCCTTTGCCACCAGCGTCGGCGCGGGCGGGGCAGCCGAGTTTGGCCGGGGCGGTGATGGCGGCCTCGGGCGTGGGGGCAATGCCTTCTTCCAGGCCAATGGCACTGCAAGCGAGACCGCGACGATCATCATCAACGGCGATGCCCAAGCCATTGCCAGCGGGTTTGGCGGGCTTGCCGGGCAGAGCGATGGTGTCACCATCGCGGCAGGGCGCGGCGGCGATGGGATTGGCGGGCAGCTTGCCGTGCCCAATCAGGCCGATCCTGCTTTTGGCAGCGGCGCCTTCATCCTGGCCGGGGGCGACAATGGCACGATCATTGTCGGGGGCGAAGCGCTGGCGCAGGCGCAGGGCCAGGGGGGTGACGGGAGCGGCGATGGCATCTATCTCGGCGGGCGCGGTGGGAATGGCTTCGGCGGGCTGGCGCAGGTGGGGCTTGCGCTGCTTGGCGGCAGCGGCACGATCGGCAGCGGCTCGGCGATATTCGGCAATGTGCTTGCCCAGGCCGACGGCTTCGGCGGAATTGGTGATGGCACGAGCCTTGGTGCGAGCTCGGGCGATGGCGGCAATGGCACCGGTGGGTTCGCCGTCCTCACGGCGCGCGCAGGTTTCGTGGGCGCTGACGGGATTGAACTGTCTGCAACCGGCAATGGCGGGTTTGGCCTCGATGCCGGGAGCGGGCAGGGTGGAGAAGCGGCGATCCTGGGCGGCTTTGGCGGGGTCTTGACCGCAAGCAGCGCCGATATCCTCGCCACGGGCACGGGTGGCTTTTCGGTCTTGCAAGCGGGCGGAGTGGGGCGCGGCGGCACCGCCGAGATGGAGATCGACGGCACCACCATCATCATCGGCAACAATCTGCTGCTCGATGCGACCGGCACCGGCGGCGCGTCCGATCTGGCCGCGGGTGGCGACGGGTTCGGCGGCGAGGCCTATATCGGCTCGGTGAGCCTCGGCGATCCGGGCGCGCTCACCGTGGGCGGGCACACCCAGGTCTTTGCCAATGGCGTGGGGGGCGCAGCCTTCGGCTCGCAGGCTGCGGGTGACGGGCAGGGCGGCGATGCCTCGATCATCACCCGGGCGGGGAGCACCAAGGATTTCGGCTCGCTCCAGATGACCGCGATCGGGGTGGGCGGCGCCGCCTCGCTGCATGAGGGAGGCAGCGGCACCGGCGGCACGGTGCTTCTGCGCGCCGAAGGCGCAGGAGCCAGCCTTACCATTGCCCGCAACGTGCCCGACCTGTTTACCGAGACACTTGGCGGATCGGCGATGCTGAGCGCCGATGGGGTGGGCGAGCTGACGCTAGGTGGCAGCGGTATCGGTGGGACGGGGGTTGGCGGAACGCTGACCATCAGCGCCGCCGGCGGGGCGATCATGGGCCTTCCGACCGACATCATCAACGATCCCGCCGCAACCGATACGGTGCTGCTTTTCACCGCACGGGGCATTGGCGGGGATTCGGCTACCGATGGCGGTCTTGGCGGGGTGGGCATCGGCGGCAGTGCCCGGATCACGCTCGATGGCGCAGGCACCGCGGTCGAGATCGGCACCAGCGTGCTCTCGGCTTTCGGCCAGGGCGGATCGAGCGCCAATCCCAACCTCACCATTACCGGCGGGGCGGGCTTCGGGGGCGAGCGCCGGGTTAGCCTCACCGGCGGGGCCACGCTCACCGCGGAACTTGCCGCGGGCATCGCCAGCGGGTTTGGCGGCAATGGCAGCGGGCTCGGCAATGGCGGCACTGGCCATGGCGGCACCAACATCGTCTCGCTTGCCAACAGCACGCTCAACATCGTCGGGGTGATGGCGGTGCTCGACCAGACCCGCGGCGGCGCGGGCGTTAGTGGCGGCGATGCGCTGGGCGATTTTTCCGGTTCGCAGGTGCGCTTCATTGCCAATGATTCGACCATCAGCGTCACGCCCAATACCTTTGGCAGCGCCGGCATCCGGCTCGGTGGCAACACTCTCGGTGGTGAGGGGATCGCGCAGGGCGGCGAGGCGATCACCGCCACCGGGGAACTGACCCTGAGCGACACCACTCTGGTCGGCGGGACGATTGAATTCGTGAGTTCCGCGCGCGGCGGCAACGCGCTGGCCGGGGACGGCATTGGCGGCAATGCCAGCAATGCGCCACTTGAGATCGCGATCACCGACTCGCGCCTCGAGCTGATCGGCGAAAACCGCTTCATCGCCGAGGCGCTCGGAGGTGCGGGCGGAGACATCCCGGGCGGCAGCGGCGGGACGGCGGTGAGCGGGTTGGTCAACCTGTCGCTCCTCGGCACGGCGACGACGATCGACGCAATCAGCCCGAGTGCGCCGGGGCGTCTGCAGGTCGAATCGCAGGCGCGCGGCGGGCTGGGCAGCCAGGTTGGCAATGCGACAAGCGGGCCGGCTTACCTTGGCATTGCCAGTTCATCGCTCTCGGTGGACGAGGTCTCCGTGCGCGCCGACGCCATTGCCGATGGTGGGCCAAGTCGTTTTGGCGGGACTGCCACAGCCAATGCGGCGCGGCTGGCGCTCGCTGGGGACAGTCTGGTCACCACCGCGCAGGTCGAGCTTTCGGGCAATGCCGTGACCGGCCCCGGCGGGGCCAGCTTTGCCGGTTCGGCGCGGCTAGATGTGCTGTCGGGCAGCACCGCTCAGTTCAACGGCGTGGCGATGCGGCTCGAGGCCAATGCCTCGGGTGCCGATCCGCTCGACGCAGCCAACACTGCCGGGCAATTCTTCGTCGATCTGGGCGGAGGCAGTGTGAGCCTTGCGAGCTTTGCCGCCAGCGCGCTTGGCGATCGGCTCGCAGACAGCGCCCCCGCTTCGCTCCTGCGGGCGGACGGCGGCAGCCTCCTTGTCTCGGGCACGCTCGATGCCAGCGCGCTTGGCGACATCGATGTGTTTACCGGCAATGATGCGATCATCGGCACGCCGGTGGCCACTGGCACCACCGCGATTTCGCTGGCCTCGAACGGCAGCGTCACGATCGCGGATGATGATGGCGGCGGTTTTGGCCTTGGCGGCCGGTCGATCAGCGTCCTTGCCGGTGGCGCGATCCTCCTCGGCGCGCGCATCGGCGCCAATGACGGGCCGGTCAGCCTCTTTGCCAACAACGGCACGGCGTTGCCCACCAGCCCAGCTGTCGCAGCCGAAATCACCATGAGCGGCGATGCCGCGATCGCGGCCGGCAGCGGCGTGGTGACCGTCCACATGGGCGATGGCGGCGGTGTGCCCGGTCGGCTGAGCGGGCCGATCACCCTTTCCGAGATCAGTGCCGGCAGCATCGACGTGCGCAATTTCGGCGCCGATCCCGGCAGCGATATCAATGTGCTGGCAACCGGTGTGCTCACCGCTTCGGGCACGGGCCGCGCGATTGATCTGGCTTCGCTCAATGGCGAGGTCATCAATCTTGCGGGCGATGCAGGGCTTATCCTTACCGGCGGCGGGCATTTTGGCGTTTTCGCCGCCACTCCGGCCGGTTCGCAGATCGGCTCCTTCGCCAATTATGCCCGGCGCTACAATGTCCCCGACGCCGCGGCCTATGATGCAATCGACCTGGGCGGCAATTTCGCCGCCTTCCGCATCGCCCCGGTGCTGACGGTGACAGCCAACGATGTCAGCCGCTTCTACGGCAATGCCAACCCGGCCTTCTCCGCCAGCTATGCCGGGTTCCAGCCCGGTGACAGTGTTGCCGACCTGCTCGGCGCGCCCGATCTGACGACGCTGGCGGATGGCGCTTCGCCGGTTGGGGCCTACACCATCAATGCGGCGCAGGGCACCCTGGTTAGTCCGCAGGGCTACCAGTTCACCTTCGTCAACGGGACGCTGACGGTGACGCCGCGGCCGATCACGGTGAGCGCGGACAATCTCTCGCGCATCTATGGCAATGCCAATCCGGCGCTGACCTTCACCGTGGGGGGCCTTGGCCTGGTCAACGGCGACACGCTCACCGGGGCGCTGGCGACTGCGGCGGATGCGACCTCGCCGGTGGGGCCCTATGCGATCACGCAGGGGACGCTGGCGGCGAGCAGCAATTATGCGCTGACCTTCGTCAACGGGACGCTGACGGTGACGCCGCGGCCGATCACGGTGAGCGCGGACAATCTCTCGCGCATCTATGGCAATGCCAATCCGGCGCTGACCTTCACCGTGGGGGGCCTTGGCCTGGTCAACGGCGACACGCTCACCGGGGCGCTGGCGACTGCGGCGGATGCGACCTCGCCGGTGGGGCCCTATGCGATCACGCAGGGGACGCTGGCGGCGAGCAGCAACTACGCGCTGACCTTCGTCAACGGCACGCTGACGGTGACGCCGCGGCCGATCACGGTGACGGCGGACAACCTGTCCAAGCTGTTCGGCCTGCCCGATCCGCCGCTCACCTTCACCGTGGGCGGGCTGGGCCTCGTCAATGGCGACACGCTCAGCGGCGGCCTCACTCGCGATCCGGGCGAGTTCCAGGGCACCTACACCATCCGCCAGGGCACGCTTTCGGCCGGGCCGAACTATTCCACCACCTTCGTTCCTGGCACCTTCACCATCGAACCGCTGCCGACCCCGGGCGATGTCAACAGCCCGATCTCGCTCGTCCCAGCGATTGGCAGCAAGGATGCACTCGGCCCGTCGATCGGGGTCGAGGAGCAGTTCGGCATGGACTTCCCCGAACAGCCCGATGCCCAGCTGATCAGCGAAGATCCGCTGCTCGACGAGCCGGTGACGAGCGGCGGCGATCCCTCGCTCTACGGCAGCGGCGAGACCGCGTCCGCAGGAGGCCAGTAAGATGGTGCAGCACCCCCGCAATCGCCGCAAGGTCCTGCCGCTCATCGCGGTGCTGGGCATGGCGGCGGGCCTTGCGCCGGCCCCGGCACCGCTTGCCGCGCGCAGCGCCGAGAGCACCAGCCTCGCCTTGCGCGACACCTTCCCGATCGGCTCGAACGGGCTGTGCGAGGCGCAGATCGTCGCGCCCGAGCCGGGGGCCGGGCTGTTCGACCGGCGCTACACCATCATCTGCCGTGATGCCGCCGCGCCGGTTGGCACCCTGTGGGTGGTGCGCGCGCGGCCTGACACCGATCCTGCCGCACGCTTCCTCGGCACAGGGGCAAGCTGCGCCGATGAGGATGGTGCCGGGCCGGGCGGGCTGCCCGGGCTGGCCGATACCCGGCGCCTGTCCTGCACGCGCCCCGGCAGCCTGCTGCGCACCGATCTGCTGGTCGGCACGCGCGGCGGGCGCACCTACGCCGCAGCGGGGCTGGCTGCCTATGCCAAGGCGCTCGAGCTGGGGCTGGCCTCGCTCGCCAGCGACAAGCCGGTGCCCGGCACGGTCGAGATTCCGCTCATCAGCACCACCGATGCGATCGCCTTTGCCCGCCAGCAGGCCCAGGCAATCGCCGCCGATCAGGCGCTGGTCGAAGCCTATCGCCGCAGCAATGCGGGCAATTTCGCCGAGGCGGCGGAATTCTTTGCCGCATCGGCCGCGGCGCTGTCCGGGCAGGGCCGAATCGAGGCCAGGCTCAACGCCGCGCTCCAGCAATCCAACCTCGGCAATTATGCCGAGGCGCGGCGCCTGTTTGCCGCCACCCGCGAGGCGAGCGCTACGAGCCCACTGCTCGCCCGGCTGCAACGCAATTTCGAGGCGATGGACGCGCTCAACCAGAAGCGCCTGCAGGCGGCTCTCGCCATCCTCGAGAGCCCGCTCCAGGTCGAACAGACCAATCTTGAAACCCTAAGGGCGCTGCGGATCGACATGTCGCTGGCCGGCCAGCTTGCGAGCGAGACCGATCGGGTCGGCGGGATCTATTCGGCCAGCCTCACCCCGATCGAGCGCGCCCAATTGCTCGATGGCCAGCACGCCTATCTCAAGGCCACCGCGCTGCGCCAGCTCGGGCGGACGGGCGAAGCCAAAGATCTGCTGCGCGCTGCCGAGGAAGCCTTTGTCGCGGTGCGCGGGGGGCGGGTGGTCTCAGTCGCCTGGCTGCGCGCGCAGGTGCTGGGCGAACTTGCCGAACTGGCCGAGCTGAGCGGCGCCCCGGCCGAGGCCGAGCGGCTGCACGGCCAGGCGATCGCGCTCATCGGCACGGTCTATCCCGGCTCGCCCGCGCTCGCCATGGCCCGCGCGCAGCTTGCCGGCTTCTACGTCCGCAGCGGGCGGCGCGAGGAGGCGCTCGGCCTCTACCGCACCATCATCGTCGATGCGAAAGGCCGGGCGCTGCCCTCGCTGCGCGGGCTGATGGCACCCTATTTCGCTCTGCTGGTGGGGAACAATGGAGCCACGGCGGATGCCGCCACGGTCGCCGATCTGTTCGCCGCCAGCCAGCTGCTCCAGCGCCCCGGCCTCGCCCAGACCCAGGCGGCGCTGGCGCGCGAGCTTTCGGGTGGGAGCGATGAGGCGGCGCAGCTGTTTCGCGCCGCCACCAATCTTTCCCGCGCGATCGAGCAGCAGCGCCTGGCGCTGCTCGAACTGTCGAGCGCGCCGCAGATCAGCCCCCAGCAGGCCACGCAGATGACCGAGGGGCAGGCGCGGCTCGAACAATTGCAGCAGCAGCAGGCCGAGGTGCTCGACAAGCTCGCCAGCTATCCGCGCTACCGCGCGGTGAGCGATGCGGCGATCCCACTGAGCGAACTCCAGGCGATCCTCACTCCGGGCGAGGCCTATGTGAAGCTGGTCACGCTCGAGCGTGATGCCTATCTCGTCTATGTCACCCGCGAGAGCGCCATGGCCTGGCGCGCCGATGCGACCCCGGCCGAGCTTGAGAGCCTCGTCACCCAGATCCGCGAGAGCATCGCCGTGGCCGAGGGCGGGCAGGTGCTCACCTATCCCTTCGACATTGCCGCCTCGCGCAAGCTCTATGTGCGCCTGTTCGCCCCGGTGGCCGAAGCCCTGCCCAAGGCGCGCCACATCATCTTCGAGCCGGATGGGGCGCTGCTCAAGCTGCCGATAAACCTGCTGGTCACCGATGATGCCAGCGTTTCCGCCTATGAGGCGCGCATCGCCCGGCCCGGGGCGGACGAATATGACTTCCGCGGCACCGCCTGGCTCGGGCGCACGGCCCAAATCAGCACGTCGGTTGCCGCCGCGGCCTTCCGCGATGTGCGCGCGGCCCGGCCCTCGGATGGCAAGCGCGCCTATCTCGGCCTCGGCGAGAATACCCCGATCGGCGTCGCCTCGCCCGGGGCGGCGCGCACCCGGGCCGCCCTCGAAAGCGGGGAGAAGTGCCAATGGTCGCCCAATATCTGGGCGAGCCCGGTCAAGGCCGACGAATTGCGCGTGGCCGCCAACCGCTTCGGCGAGGGTGCGCAGGTGATCACGGGGGACGCCTTCACCGACAGCGCGATTGTCGGCCGCGATGACCTTGCCGAATACCGTATCCTCCACTTTGCCACCCATGGCCTCGTCACCGCGCCGCAGCCCGAGTGTCCGCCGCGCCCGGCGCTGCTGACCAGCTTCGATACCGCCGAGGGATCGGACGGGCTGCTCAGCTTTGCCGAAATCTTCGGCCTCAGGATCGATGCCGACCTCGTCATCCTGTCGGCCTGCGACACCGCCGGCAGCGCCACCGTGGGGGCGACCCGCGAGGCCGGGGTGACGAGCGGGGGCGAGTTCGCGCTCGACGGGCTGGTGCGCGCCTTTGTCGGCGCGGGCGGGCGCACGGTGCTGGCGAGCCACTGGCCGGTGCCCGACGAGTTCGGCGCCACCGGCAAGCTCATCTCGGGCCTGTTTGCCGGAGAGGGGCAGGAGACCGCCGCAGCGCTCAGGCAATCGCAGCTGACGCTGATGGACGCGGCCGAAACCTCGCACCCCTTCTACTGGTCGGCCTTCGCCGTGGTGGGCGACGGGGCCACCCGGCTGAGCCGTTGAGCGCATGCATGGGCTGGGCGGACAGGGGCCGGGCGGACAGGCGATGAACCCGCCGGCGGCGCCTTCGGCGCTGTCGCTGGGCTGGCTGGCGCGCGGCTGGCGCAACGTGCGCGAGGCCGGCGCGCTGCAACTCGCAGCGACCGTGCTGGTGGTGCTGGCCGCGCTGTTCATCGCCCGGTTCAGCTGGGTGCTGCCCGATGGCAAGGTGCCCACCCCGCTCACCGGCGAGGCCGAACGCGCGCTCTATGACCTCAGAGCCTACTACGCCGCCGATCTCGTTGGCCAGGACGAGCGGATCGTGATGGTGGTCTATACCGATCAGACGCTGATCGCCGCGCGCAAGCGCTCGCCGCTTGATCGCGGGATGCTGGCGCGCGCGCTGCGCAATCTCGATGGCATGGGGGCCAAGGCGATCGGGATCGATATCCTGTTCGATCAGCCGCAGGACGAAGACCCCGAGCTGCTCGCCGCACTGAGGGCGATGCGCACCCCGGTTGGCGTCGCCTATGCCAATGTCGCCACCAACAAGGACGATGTGGTCTACGAGCAGCAGCGCTATCTTGAGGACTTCCAGGCGCAGCTGGCCGGCAGCAGGGCGCGCCCGGCGAGCATCCGGCTCGACAACACCTTCGGCGCCACCCGGGTGTGGCCCACCATCGTGCCCGGCCTGCCGCCGCTGCTCGGGCGGGCGATGATGGAGGATGCGGGCGAGGCCAATCCGCGCTTTGCCACCTACGAGGGCGCGATCGATTACCGCCGCGCCAGGTTTCTTGACGAGCCGCTGTTCGCCTCGCTCCAGATCGATCTGTTCGCCGCTGCCGAGCCCGATCCCGAGGTGCTCGCCTTCCTCGGCGAGCAGATCCGCGGCAAATATGTGCTGATCGGCGGCGACATCGTCGATTATGACCGGGTCGAGACCACCTTCACCTCGATCAACGGGGAAACACCGCCGGGTCTAGCGGTTCACGCCGAGATCATCGCGCAGATGCTCGATGACCGCTATCTCACCCCCATCCCGGTGTGGATGCTGTGGGCCATGGCGGTGCTGGTGGTGGTGAGCGCGGCGCTGACCGCGCTGCTCGAATGGCCGGCGCGGCGGATCGCGCCCGTCGTGGTGCTGCTGCTCGTCGCCTTCATCGGCATCCCGGTCGCCTTGCAGCTTGGCAATGTCGATACCTATGGCCTGCCCGCGGTGGGCTGGCTTCTGGGATGGATCATCGCCTACACCGCGGTCAATGCCGCTGCGCGCGCGGCGGGCGCGGTGCAGCGCAATTTCGCCACCAGCGCGCTCGGCAAATATATCCCGCGCGACATTGCCCAGGCGATCATCGATCGGCCCGAACTGCTCAGCCTTGGCGGGGAGAAACGCGCCATCTTCGTGCTGTTCAGCGATCTTGAGGGCTTCACCAAGATGAGCCACGCGATCCCGCCGGAAATGGTGGCCAAGCTCCTCAACCGCTATCTCGACCTCTTGAGCCAGGTGGTGCTCGATCATGGCGGGGTGATCGACAAGTTCGTGGGCGATGCCGTGGTCGCCTTCTGGGGCGCGCCGATTGCCCGGCCCGATGATGGCGAGCGCGCTGCGCGCGCGGGCTATGCGCTGTGGCAGGCGGGCGAGGCCTTCCGCGCCGAGGTCGCGGCGATGGACCCCGATCTGCCGCCAATCGGCAAGACCAGGGTGGGTCTTCATTACGGCGAGGCGGTGATCGGCAATTTCGGCGGGGCCACCCGCATCCAGTACACCGCGCTTGGCGATTCGATGAACACCGCCGCGCGGCTCGAGGCCGCCAACAAGGCGCTCGATTCCGCGGTGATGGCGAGCCGCGAATTCGCTGAGGCCTCAGGCCTCAACTGGTGGCGGGCGATGGGCCGGGTGCAGCTGCGCGGCCGTGCCCGCCCGGTCGATCTGTTTGAACCGGCGCCCGATTTCCCGATCGAGGACCGCGAGATCCTCGCCCGGGCGAGTGCGCTCGCGGCAAGTGACCGCGAGGCTGCTGCCGCGATGGTGGCGGCTGTGGCCGCGCGCCACCCCAACGATTCAGCGCTGGCTAATCTTGCCCGGCGCATGGCTGAAGCAAACGAGGGAGGAGTCTATGTTCTCGGATAGCATGAAGGCCCGGCTTGCCGCGCTTGCCCTGGGGGCAGCGACGCTGGCGCTGCCGGCAGCGGCGCTCGCGGGGGTGGTGGTCAAGTCCACCGGCCCTTCGGCAAGCCGCTATGCGGTGGGCACCAAGCTCGATGACAATGCCACCATCACCCTCAAGGAGGGCGATGTCGTGACCGTGCTGACCGCGCAAGGGACCAGGGTGATCAAGGGGGCGGGCACCTTCCGGGTCGGGGATCGGCCGCAGGTGGCTGCGGACCGCTTTGCCTTGCTTACCCGCAAGCGCGCCGCCACGAGGGTGCGCACCGGGGCTGTGCGCGGCGATGCCGAGGAGGTCATCACCAACCCCAACCTGTGGTATGTCGATGTCACCCGCTCGGGCACGATCTGCCTTTATGACCTTGCCACGGTGCGCTTGTGGCGGCCCGGCAACCAGGGAACCTCGACCTACACCATCGCCAATGCCGATGGTTCCGCGCAGGCGCAGGTGACCTTCGATGACACCGTCACCGTCGCCGCGCTCGATCCTGCGCGCCTGCCGATCAGCGAGGCCGGGCACTATGTCATCACGGCGCCGGGTGGGGCGAGCACGGCGCATGTCACCTTTGTCGCCCTGCCCGATGATTATGCCGCGCCTGATGCCCTGGCCGAGGCGCTGATCGCCAAGGGCTGCACGGTCCAGCTCGAAACCCTCGCCAACAGCCTCGAGGCGGCGGCCGGGGGGTGATCGCGGCGCCGCGCGCGCCGGTCGCCTGCCGATCGCAGCCCGCCTTGCTGCCGGCCACCCACACGCCGCGCCTGCGCAAACAGGCGCTGTTGGGCAGCAGTTCGCGTCACCGGAGGGATATGGTCTGGGCGCGGCAAGGGGCTTGCCGAATGGCAGAGGAATCGGCAGGGTGCGACGCGATCCTGACGCGGTGATACAAGCGCCGGGTCAGTCCCGCTGATAGCCTGCCGCTGGCACCGGTCGGGCGAAGGCGCATCTCGGGGGGGATGGGATGACGGGAGTTTGGGCAGACTGCTGGGCACGGCTTGCCGCAAGGCCGCTGGCCATGCGGGTGCTGGCAGTGATCGGCCTTGCGCTGCTCTATCCGGTGGCCGGTGCGATCGGCAATCCTACCTTCGAGGGCGTGGCGAGCTGCGCCGGATCGACCTGCCATGGTCGGGCCGAAGGCAATGGCGCGGTGGTGCGGCAGGACGAGATCGCCACCTGGCAGGAGCCATCCTCCCCCGCCGGCGCCCATAGTCGCGCCTATGCCGCGCTGGCCGGGCGGCGCGGACAGCAGATCGCCGCCAGCCTCGGCCTCGGCAAGGCGACTGCCGCTCCGGCTTGCCTGGGCTGCCATTCGACCTATGCGCCCAGCGGCCAGCGCGGCGCGAAGTTCACGCTTACCGACGGGGTCGGCTGCGAAAGCTGCCACGGCGCATCGGGCGGCGCCTGGCTTGCCGAACATTATGCCCTGCCCGCCACCCACGCCTCGAATGTCGCGGCGGGTCTCACCCCGCTCGATGATCCGCGCACGCGCGCGAACGTGTGCCTCGATTGCCACTACGGCTCGGCCAAGCCCGGGCAATTCGTCACCCACGCGATGATGGCGGCGGGCCATCCGCGGGTTTCCTTCGAGCTCGACCTATTCAGCGCGCTGCAGCAGCACCACAATGCCGATGCCGATTACGCCGCGCGCAAGGGGTCCTTGAGTTCGGTGCGGCTGTGGGCGGTGGGCCAGGCGGAAGCGGTGCGCCGCGCGGGCCAGCTCTTCGCCCAGCCGCGCTTTGCCATGGAAGGGGCCTTCCCGCAGTTCTATTTCTACGATTGCCATTCGTGCCACCGCACCATCACCGACGGGCCGAGCCGCAAGCTCACCTTCGAGACCAACCCCGGCCGCCCGATCCCCTTCGGCAATCCGCCCTTCAATGATGAGAATATCATCATGCTCCAGGCGGTGGCGGGCGCGCTGGTGCCGGGCGAGGCGCGTGCCTTCGAGGCGGCGGCACGCGATTTTCACAAGGCCATGGGGGTGGGCAGCGCCGAGGCGCGCAGTGCCGCGCAGGCGCTCGCGGCCCGGGCCGGGGCGCTTTCCGAGGCGCTTGCGATGCGCGGCTATGGCAGTGGCGAAGCCTTTCGGGTGATCGCGATCATCGCTGGCGAGGCGACCAGCCCGCGCTTTACCGACTATGCCGGATCGGTGCAGGCAGTGATGGCGGTGGACACGCTGCTCAATGCGCTGGTGCGCGAGGGCCGGATAACGCAAGGCGCGGCCACCGGCATCCGCGGCGACATCGCCCGCGCCTACAAGGCGGTAGAGGATCCCAATGCCTATCGCCCGGCTGATTTTCGCGCGGCATTGAAGGCGGCGGCGGGCGCCATCGGAAGGTTGCAATAGCGATGCGGCGCTGGGGGGGAAGCATCGGCCTTGCCGCAGCCGCGCTGCTGCTGGCCGCTTGCGGGGGCGGGGGCGGCCCGCCCAGCAATGGGGGCGCCACCGGCGGCGCGCCCGCGCCCACGCCCACGCCGCCGCCGGCTGGCCAGGCCTATGCCGTTCCCGCGGCAGAAAGCCTCAGCACCGCCGAGGTCGGCCAGATCATCGCCCAAGCCGCCGCCGAGGCACGTGCGCGCGGGGTGGCGGCCACCATCGCCGTGACCGACCGGGTCGGCAATGTCCTTGGCGTCTTTGCCATGCCCGGCGCGGCGCCCACCGCGCGCATCCCTTCGGCGCGCGATGGCAGCAACAATGATGCGCAAGGCCTCACCATCCCCAGTGCCGCCGCTGCGATCGCCAAGGCGATCACCGGGGCCTATCTTTCGAGCGGGGGCAATGCCTTTTCCACCCGCACGGCGAGCTTCATCGTGCAGGAGCATTTCCCCCCGGCGCCGAGCACCGTGGGGCTGGAAAGCGGGCCGCTGTTCGGGGTGCAGTTCAGCCAGTTGCCGTGCAGCGATCTTGCCACCCGGGCGGGCGATGGCATGATCGGGCCGAAGCGCTCGCCGCTCGGCCTTGCCGCCGATCCCGGGGGCTTTCCGCTCTATCAGAACGGCGTTGTGGTGGGCGGGATCGGCGTGATCGCCGATGGCACCTATGGCTTTGATCCCAACGTGCTCGACCGTGACACTGATGTCGATGAGGCAGTGGCGCTCGCTGGCACCGTGGGCTTCGAGGCGCCGGTCAACATCCGGGCGGATCGGATCACCGCCGATGGCACGTCCTTGCGCTATACCGATATCGAATATCCCCAGCTCGGCAATGTCGCCGGCGCCAGCTTTGCCGGCACCCCGGGGGCGCTGGTGCCGGTGGCGGGCTATTACAGTGGCACGGGCCTGCTGGCGGGCACTGCCTATGGCACCGAGGCCTCGGGCGTGCGGGCTTCCACCGCGGCCGAGTTTGCCAATCGCGATGCCTTCGTGCTCAGCAACGGCGCCGGGGTCAATCGCTATCCGGTGCGCGGCGGCAGCGATGCGGGGGATGTGGCCCAGCCGCTCACCGCGGCCGAGGCCCGGATCATCCTCGAGGAGGCCTTCGCGCTGATGAGCCGGGCGCGGGCGCAGATCCGCCAGCCGCTTGACAGCCGCGCGCAGGTGACGATCAGCCTCGTCGATACCCGGGGGGTGGTGCTCGGCATCGTGCGCTCGCCCGATGCGCCGATCTTCGGGATCGATGTGTCCTTGCAGAAGGCCCGCACCGCCAATTTCTTCTCCGGGCGCTTTGCTGCCGCCGAGCTCTTGGCAGCGAGCGGTGAGGTGCCGCAATTCGTCGCGCGCACCCGCAGCTTTCTTGGCGATGCCAATGCCTTCACCGGTGGCTTTGCCTTTGGCAATCGCGCCATCGGCAATCTGTCGCGGCCCTATTTCCCCGATGGCGAGGTCGCCCAGGCCAATGGGCCGCTGTCGCGCCCGATCGACAAGTTCAGCCCCTTTTCCACCGGGCTGCAAAGCGCGCTGGTGCTCGGCAATCTCGCTCAGCACCTCGGTTTTGTCACCGGAGCAAGCGCGCAGGACACGCCGCGCGCCTGCACCAGCCTGCCGGGGGTTGCAGGGGGCAACCCCCGGCTTGCCAATGGCATCCAGATCTTCCCCGGATCGGTGCCGGTCTATCGCGGCGGGCAGCTCGTCGGCGGGATCGGGGTGTCGGGTGACGGGATCGACCAGGACGACATGATCAGCTTCCTCGGCCTTAACAACGCGGCTGCGCGCGCCGGGGGCGGCCTCGGCAATGCCCCGCGCGAGATCCGTGCCGATCGCATCGTCGTTCAGGTCGGCAGCCGCCAGGTGCGGCTGCGCTATGTCAACTGCCCCTTCGCGCCGTTCATCGACAGCACGGCGCAGAACGTGTGCGAGGGGCTCTAGCATGGCCGTGCTCCTCCCTGCGCTGCTGCTGTTGCAGGCAAGCCCGCCCGAAGAGGTGGAGCCGCCGCTGGCGCCGCCGGGCGAGGCCGCGCCCCCGCGCGATTGGGAGGTCGACATTCCCCCCGTCGATCCCGAGATCATCGAGGGGCGCCAGCGTCCGGGCTACAACGCCCCGCTGCCCGAGCGGATCGAACAGAAGAACGAAGGTGCGGTGCGCGCCCCGCCGCCCGAGGCCTTCCCCACCGAGCAATTCCCGATCCCCGATCGCTGGCGGCTTATCCAGAGCCTCGGGCTGGTCAAGGAGAACATCCTCGATCCCTACAACCAGAACACCTACAAGGGCGATCGCCCGATCAACCGCGCCAAGGTGCCCTGGCTGCCGATCAAGGGCGATGACTGGTTCTTCGTTGCCAACCTCGTCTCCGACAGCGTCTATGAGCCGCGCACCTTCCCCATCCCCGTGGGGGTGCAGACCACCGACGATCCCGATCGCAACGATGTGTTTGGCAATGATTTCAGCCAGGTCTTCAGCCAGACCTTCATCGCCGGCTTTGCCCTGCTCAAGGGCTCGACCACTTTCAAGCCGCCGACGATCGAATACCGCCTGACCCTTGCCTACAATGTCAACTACGTCACCGTGCCCGAGCGGCGGGTGCTGTTCGTCGAGCCGTCCCGCGGCACCACCCGGCTCGACCATTTCCTCGGGGTGCAGGAAGCCTTCATCGACTATCACTTCAGCCAGTTCGACACCGACCGCTTCGACTTCATCTCGATCCGTGCCGGGATCCAGCCGTTCCAGTCCGATTTCCGCGGCTTCCTGTTCAACGATCAGCAACTCGGCGTGCGCCTGTTCGGCTCGCGCGACAACAACCGCTTCCAGTTCAACCTCGGCGCCTTCTGGCGGCTGGAGAAGGACACCAATTCGGGCCTCAATTCGATCGTCCAGCGCCCGCGCGATGATTTCGTCTTCATCGCCAATGCCTATCGCCAGGATTTTCTCACCCCGGCGCTCACCAGCCAGTTCACCCTGGCCTACAACCGCAACCGCGAGGCCGACGAGATCGAGATCGACGACAATGGCTTTCCGGTGCGCCCGGCCCTGCTCGGCACGCTGCGCGGGCGCGACTATGACGTGGTCTATCTCGGCTACAACATGGATGGCCGGATCGGCCGGGTGAACCTCACCGGCAGTTTCTACTGGGCGCTGGGCGAGGATCGCAATTCCTTCTTCACCGACCGCCCGGCGGACATCAACGCCCAGTTCGCCGCGCTCGAGGCGAGCTATGACCGCGACTGGATGCGCTTTCGCCTCTCGGCGGCCTATGCCAGCGGCGATTCCGATCCCTATGATGACAGCGAGGGCGGGTTCGATGCGATCTTCGAGAACCCGGTCTTTGCCGGGGCCGACACCTCCTACTGGATCCGCCAGACCATCCCCTTTGCCGGCGGCGGGCGGGCGATTGCCGTCAATGGCCGCAACGGCATCCTCAATTCGCTGCGCTCGTCCAAGGAACAGGGGCAGAGCAATTTCAACAATCCGGGGCTGATCCTGATTGGTGCGGGGGCCGATTTTGATCTCACCCCCGAACTGCGCCTGTCGGCCAATGCCAACCACCTGTGGTTCGAGAACACCTCGAGCCTCGAGGTGCTCAGGAACGAGGGCTCGATCCCCAGGGAGATCGGCTTTGATCTGTCCGCCTCGGCGATCTGGCGTCCCAAGGCGACGCAGAACATCGTCTTTCGCCTCTCCGCCGCGGCGCTGCTTGCCGGGGATGGCTTCAAGGACCTGTTCACCGCCCGGGGCGGCGGCAAGGAATTCGTCTCGGTGCTTGCCAATGTGGTGCTGACCTACTGATGCAGACGCTCGGCCATTCCCTCGCCCGTCATCTTGCGCTTCTGGCCGCTGCGCTGGTGCTGGCGCTTGGCCTGTTTGCCGGCGCCCCCCAGGCCGCCGACAAGGAAAAGCCGGTCAAGCGCGATTACAGCGCGGTCCTTGCCCCGCCCGCCCCGGCGCGGCAATCGGTGGCGGAGATGGAGGCCAAGTCCGAAGGGTGCCTCACCTGCCACGTCAAGACCGATGCGCCCACCATGCATGTCAGCCCTGCGGTGCGGCTGGGCTGCACCGATTGCCACGGCGGCAATCCCCGCGTGCGCGGCAATGCCGAGCTGCCGCATGACCACCCCGATTATGTCGCCGCGCGTGACAAGGCCCACGTGTTGCCCAAATACCCGGGCAGCTGGCACTTCCCCTCCTCGGCCAATCCCCAGCGCTCCTACGCGCTGCTCAACAAGGAAGCGCCCGAGTTCATCAAGTTCGTGAACCCCTCCGACTACCGCGTCGCGCGCGAGGCCTGCGGGGCCTGCCACATCCAGGCGATCGAGGCGGCGGAACGCTCGATTATGGCAACAGGCGCGATGCTGTGGGGCGGGGCGGCCTACAACAACGGGATCTTGCCGTTCAAGAACTATGTCCTGGGCGAGGCCTATACCCGCGATGGCAAGCCGGCACGGATCAACTCACCGGGCATGGGCGAAGGGGGCAAGCTCTCGCGCGAGCAGGCCGCACGCGGGGTGCTCGCCGAGATGTATCCGCTGCCCACCTGGCACGTGATCCCGCCGGGTGACATCTTCCGCGTGTTCGAACGCGGCGGGCGCACCATCAACTCGCAGTTTCCCGAGATCGGCCTGCCCAATCCCACCGGCCAGATCCAGCGGCTCGAGGAACCGGGGCGGCCCGATCTCAAGCAATCCAACCGCGGGCCCGGCACTGGCCTGAGGGTGGCGATCCCGGCACTCAACATCCACAAGACGCGCCTCAACGATCCCTTCACCTGGTTCATGGGCACCAATGACCAGCCGGGCGATTATCGCCATTCGGGCTGCGCGAGCTGCCATGTCATCTATGCCAATGACCGCGAGCCGCGCCATTCGCTGATCTATGCCCAGTATGGGCGCGACGGGCAGACCATCACCGTCGATCCCACGATTGCCGGCAAGATCGAGCACGCGGCAGGCTATGGCGCGAAGGGGAAGGGCAAGCACGGCGCGGTCAAGCAGCCGGGCGAGACGGAAGAAGCTGGCGCGGCAGGCGCCGGCGCAGACGCGGGCAAGCGCGCGGACGATAGCCTGACGGTAAACGGCCAGCCCAAGGAAAAGGGGCACCCGCTCCAGCACGTCTTTACCCGGGCGATCCCCACGGCCCAGTGCATGAACTGCCACATGCACCAGCCCAACATCTTCCTCAATTCCTACCTCGGCTACACCATGTGGGATTACGAGAGCGATGCGCCCTTCATGTGGCCGGCGCAGCAGAAATATCCCACCGCAGCCGAGGTGCGCGCGATCAATGACCGCAATCCCGAAGGCGCCGCCCCGCGGGGCAAGTGGGGTGACATTGATTTCCTGCGCAATGTCTATGACCTCAACCCCAAGCTCAAGGACACCCAGTTTGCCGATTATCACGGCCATGGCTGGAACTTCCGCGCGATCTTCAAGCGCGACCGCGAGGGCAACCTGCTCGATGCCGAGGGGCGCATCGTCGATCCTGATGATCCGGAAAAGTGGCGCAAGGCGGGCGAGGGCAAGTTCGTGCCCCCTGGGGTCAACCCCGGCAAGGCGGTGCACCTCATGGACATTCACGCCGAAAAGGGCCTGCAATGCGCCGATTGCCATTTCGAGCAGGACAGCCACGGCAACGGCCTCATCTATGGCGAAGTGGCCAACGCGATCGAGATCGGCTGCAAGGATTGCCACGGCACCGCCGATGCCTATCCCACGCTGCGCACCAGCGGCCCGGCGGCTCCGCCCGAAGGGCACAATCTCGCGCTGCTGCGCAACCCCGATGGCAAGCGCCGCTTTGAATGGATCGAGGGCGAGGATGGGCGGCGCAAGCTGATCCAGCGCTCGATCGTCGATCCAAACCTCGAGTGGGAGATGAGCCTCGTCAAGGATTCGGTCGATCCGGCCACCCCCGCCTTCAACGCCAAGGCCGCGCGCGCCAAGCTGATGAGCCGCTATGGCGCGGAGACCGGCAATTTCGAGTTCGGCCTCGGCATCGCCGAGGAGGACCGCGCCCACCGCGAGGGCGAGATGGCCTGCTTTACCTGCCACCTGTCGTGGACCACCAGCTGTGGCGGCTGCCACCTGCCGATCGAGGCCAACTGGAAGACCAAGAGCCACCGCTACGAAGGGATCGAGACCCGCAATTTCGCCACCTACAACCCCCAGGTGGCGCGCGATGAGATGTTCCAGCTGGGCAAGCACCAGACCACCAAGGGCAACCAGATCGCCCCGGTGCGCTCCTCCTCGGCGCTGGTGCTGTCATCGACCAATATCAACCGCGAACGCATCTATGTGCAGCAGCCGCCGATCAGCGCGATCGGCTTTTCCAGTCAGGCCTTCGCCCCGCACTTCCCCCACACCGTGCGGCTGACCGAGACCAAGACCTGCACCGATTGCCACCTGTCCGATCAGGACGACAACAACGCCATCATGGCGCAGCTGCTGCTGCTCGGCACCAATTACGTCAACTTCGTCGGGCTCAACGCCTGGGCGGGGCTGGAAGGCGGTATCCAGGCCACGCGGGTGACCGAATATGACGAGCCGCAGGCGGTGATCGGCTCCTATCTGCACCGCTATGCCTATCCCGATTACTGGAAGCTGCACGTCGAACAAAATGGACGGGAGCTGAAGAACTGGGTGCGGGGCAAGACCTTCGACAAGAACCTTTCGGGCGAAACCCACCCCTTCGAGGAATTCACCAATGTGCACGAGGGCACGCGCGATCGGGTCGGCTGCCTGCAACTGCGCGGCGAATACTTGTTCGTTGCCGAAGGGCGGGGCGGCTTTACCGCCTATGACGTCGCCAGCATCGCCAACAAGGGCGTGTCCGAGCGCATCCTCAAGGGGCCGTTCTCGGCGCTGGGGCATGACACCAACGTCAAGACCACCAACGCCACCTGCATGGCGCTTGCCACCAACCAGCCGATCGCCCCGCAGCGCAACACGCCCGAGATGCGCGAGATGAACCAGGAACAGCCGTTCCTGCCGATCTACAACTATGCGGCGATCACCGATGCGGTCGAGGGGCTGATCCTCGTCAACGTCAACACCCTTGCCGATGGCGAATTCCGCAACAACCAGCTGCGCCGGAAGGTCTATGCCGACGGTTCGAATGCGTGGAACCCGGGCGGGGTGCTCACCGGCGCACGGCACATCGTGCTGGCGGGCGAGGTGGCCTATATCACCGCAGACAAGGGCCTGGTGGTGGTCGATCTCAGCAACCCCGACAAGCCCATGCTCGCGGCGGTGCGCGAGCTTCGTGACGCGCGGGCAAGCGCGGTGCAGTTCCGCTATCTCTGGGTCACGGATGCCGAAGGGGTGAAGCTGTTCGACATCACGTCCTTGCGCGATCCGGCTCCCGTGCCCGAGGCGAGCGTGCCTCTCGCCGATGCGCGGCGGCTCTATGTCGCGCGCACCTATGCCTATGTCGCGGCCAAGGCCGAGGGGCTCGTCATCCTCGATGTCAAGAACCCGCGCCGTCCGCAGATCTACCAGCGGGTGACACTGGACGGGGCGCTCAATGATGCCGAGGACGTGATCGTCGCCAGCACCAATGCCTCGCTCTTTGCCTATGTCGCTGATGGGCGCAACGGGATGAAGGTGCTGCAGCTGACCAGCCCGGAAAGCCAGCGCAATTTCTACGGCTTTTCCCCTGCACCCAAACCCGAGCTGATCGCCTGGGCGAAGACACCGACGCCTGCCATCGCCCTGTCCAAGGGGCTTGATCGTGACCGTGCGGTGGACGAGACCGGCGGGCAGATGGCGGTGTTCGGGCGCCTGGGTTCGCGCCCCTTCACCCGGGCCGAGATGGAGCGCCTGTTCATGACCCGCTCCGGGGTGCCGTGGAAGGTGAATGACAAGGTCGACATGAACCGCTGGGTCGGCCTTGCCCCTGCTGCGCCGCAGCGCGCCGCAGCGCGGATGAAATAGGCCAGAAGGCTGGAGCGAGCGGGGCAGGGGCGCGGGCCCCGTGCGGTGCTTGCGGCTTGGCGGCAGGCAAGTGGCCCGCGGCAGGGCCTTGGGTGCTTGGCGCAGGGGCCAGCGCTACTCGCGCTCGGCAAACATGCCTTCGATCATTGGTTGCAGCCCCGCATGGAAGCGCGCGAGGATCTGCCAGTCGCCCACCCGCTCGTAATGCGAGACCAGGCTCGCCCCGTCCCAGCGGTGGATGGCATAGGTCGGCGGCTCGGTGGTGATCAGCTCGCGGTCATCAGGCGTGTGCTGGTCGATGGGGGAAAGATCCATCGCCACCAGCGGCGCGACCGAGGGCGTCACCCCCAGCGGGATCCCGGCAAAGCGCGTGGTGATCTGGCGGTGAAGGTGGCCGCAATGGATCGCCAGCACCTGGCTCTGCCCGGAAAGCACCTCGCGCAGGCGCACAATCCATGGCTCGTCCGGCGCCGGGTCCATCCAGTCGATGCCCGCCACCACCGGGGGATGGTGCATGAAAATGAGCGTCGGCTGATCGGGCGCTTCGGCAAGGCGCGCCGCGAGCCAGGCCGCGCGCGCCTCGCAGAAGGCCCCGCCGTGGCGCCCGTCCTCGAGCGTGTCGAGACAGATGATCCGCAATCCGAGCCTTGCCTCGACCACATAGTGGAGGAAACCGCCATCGGCCGGGGTGACCTGGGGAAAAGCGCTCAAAAGACCGCGGCGGCTGTCGTGATTGCCCACCATCGGCACCACCGGGAAGGGGCAGTCCCTGAGCAGTTCGGCGGTCTTGGCAAAGCTTTCATCATCGCCGTGATCGGTGATGTCGCCGGTCAGCACCAGCATATCGGGCCGGTTGGGCCCTTCGATCAGGCGGCGATAAGTGGCGCGGAAGCGCACGAGGTTGAGCTCCTCGGGCTTTTCCTCGGGAGCAAAGCCGACATGGATGTCGGTCATCTGCGCAATCAGCACAGGGCGGGCAGATGCGGCTTTGGCTCCCATGGCTATTTCCTAGCGGGCCTTGCCAAGGCTGCAACCACGCTGCTTGCCTTGCCGCTCTCAGCAGGCGGTGGCAGCGGCAGGTAATGCGGCGCCTTGCCCTTGGGCTGCCACTGACCCGCGGGCAGGTGATAGGCGTGGCACATGGCGCAGTCCGAAGGCACGATCTTCTTCGTCTTGGCCGCGCTTGCCCCGAGGTGGCACTCGCGGCAACTGGCCAGATCGGGGATGAGAAGGTCACTGGCCAGCTTCGAGGTGGTGGCCGCGTGGCACGAGGTGCACTTTTCCTTCTCGTGCGCCTCGTGGTTGAAATAGCCGCGGGTGAGGAAGCGATCGGGCAGGTTGACGGGGATGAGATCGGCCTGGCCGCTGGCGCTGCGCGTGGGCAGGTGGCACTCGGTGCAGATGCCGCCTTCGGACAGCGCGTTCGAAAGCCCGATATAGGCGCGCACCGGGCGCCCGAAATCGGCGGCATAGCCGCCCCCGCTGCCAAGCTGGCCCGGACGGCTGCGCCCCGGGGCGAGCGCCGGGCGCCGCCCGGTGCCGATCCGCGCCAAGTCTTCGGCGAGGTGCTTGATGTCGCCGTGGCGCAGCTTGGCAAAGCCGCCGGTCGCGGTGCGGCCCGAAACGAGGCTGTGGCAGGCCTCGCAGTCTTCTTCCATATCGACCTCGCCAAAGCCGATGCGATCGGCATTGAGGCTGTGGCAATCGCTGCATTCGAGCGGCTTGCCATATTGCGCAAGGCTCACCGCCATGCGCGCCGCCCCGCCGCGCGGGTTCATGTGCACGTCATGCGGGAACTTGAGCCCGCTGCGCTCGATCGGGCGGGTGTCAAGGCTGGCGCGCACTGGCCGGGCGGCGCCGAAGCTGGCGAAATGGAGCGGGCGGAACTGTGGGTGGGCCTTGCCGAAATCATGCGCATTGGCAAGCGCGGTGTCGGTCAGCCGGGTCTTGAGGGCGCGGTGGCAATCGGCGCAAAAGGCCTCGCTTGCGGGCTGCTGGCGCACCGCGCCCTCGTGCTCGCTGTGGCAGGCAACGCAGCCGAGCGGCCCTTCCTTGCCGAGGCTGGTGGCGATCCGCCACTGCAGCGCATCGCCGGCCGAAAGCGGCGGCATCCCCTGCGCAAGGCGCGGCATGCTGGCGTGATCGCCGATCTCCTCGTGGCAGGCGATGCAGGTTTCATCCTGCACGCTTTCAAACGCCTTGACGTGGCAGCTTTCGCAATTGTTGGCGAGGCTCTGGTGCTTCACTGACAGATCGCCACTGATCCAGGCCCGGTCAAACAGCACCTGGCCCGGCGTCATCCCCTCAGGATCGGGCTTGGCCGGGCTGCGCACCAGGTGGCTGGTCACCGGCACGGCAAGCAGCAAAAGCAGGATCGCGCCTGCGAAGATCCAGCTCATCGCCCGCTTGGAAGGCAGCACGCTGGCAAGCGCGAAGCTGCGCAGCACATCGCCCTTGCCTTCCTCGGCGGCGATCTGACGGATGGTGATCAGCACCCGCCCGTCGCTCTCCCGGCTGATCGCGAGCCGGGCCGCGCCAAGCGCGATCTCGCCCCCGGTGCGCGGATCGATCCGAGCCTCGGTCAGCATCCGCCCGTCAAGCCCGAATGCGAGCGTGCCCAGCGCGCGGGCGGCGAGCGTGCCGTCAGCCTGCCGGGAAAGGGCAACGTGGCGCTGCTCGACCGCTAGATCGGGCAGGTGAATGTCGCATTCGGCCGCGCGGCCGATGGTGAGGCTCTCCTGATCGAGCGTCCGCTCGCGGATCAGCTCGCGTCCCGCGGCGGTGAAGTCGATGGTGCGGATCAGGAAAGCCACGCGCGCGCCCCCTCACCAGTAATAGAACACGCTGATGACATGGGCGGTGAGCGCGGCGAGCAGCGCGAAGGTGAGCGGCACGTGGACGAACAGCCAGATCTCGAGCAGCGCCCGGATGCGCAGCGCCCCGCGGATCTGCGCCAGCTGTTCGCGCCGCTTCTCGAGCAGCGCGCGCACCCTTTCCGCCGCACCGGGATCTGCGTTCGCCACCCGGTCGAGCCCCTTGAGGGCGCGCGCCGTGGCGCAGAAGGGATAGCTGCCGGTAATCCGCGCGAGCGGCCCGCCGGCAAAGGGATCCTGCTCCAGCGCGGCGATCACGAGGTCAGCCTCGGCCCGGCCCAGCGGCTGGGCAGCGGCTTCGAGCTGACGGTCAATCGCGCCGAGGGCCTCGAGCATCTGCGCCCGCGTCATCTCGCGGCGGTTGGCCGAAAGCGCCGGGGGCAAGGTGGCATAGGCGATCATCCCATAGATGCCGCTGGCGATCACCAGCAGCATCAGCACATAGGCGAGCGTGTGGACGTTCCAGCCGATCTGAAAGCCGGTGTGGAGCGTGCCGATCACGATCAGCGCAAGGCCCAGATAGACATGCGCGGAGGTCCAGGCCTTGAGGCTCCAGGCCCCGGGGGTGATCCGCCGCTTCCGCACCCCGAGGAGCGAGAGCCAGACGATCAGGGCAAGACCGATCGTGCCGAGCGTGTAGCCATACCACGAGCCGCCATTGGGGCGCGGTTCCTGATCGATCAGCGCATAGCCGATGATCGCAGCGGCGCTGAGGCCAAGCGCGATCCACAGCCAGCGAAAGCGGCGGTGCTTGAGGAAGCTGACATGGTCAGAGTCGCGCCGCCGCTCATCCTGCGAGAACCGGCCCGGGCCGGCCTGCGCCTTGCGCTGCTGCGCCGCGCTCGCCATTATTCGACATCCTCGGTGAGCTTGGTGAAGGTCAGGAACTTGTCCGGGCTGACGCGGATGGCCGCACCCGTGGGGCAGGCGCGCACACAGGCCGGGCCACCATCGATCCCGGAACACATGTCGCACTTGATCGCCTGCTTGGCCTTCTGCGCGCCCTCCTTCTCGGCGGCCTTCTTGCGCCAGGCATAGGGTGCCTCGCCCGGGCCGGGCCCCTTGCCGAACAGCATCCATTGGAGCAGGCTCGGCTTCTTCGGCGGCTTGGCGTCCATGCGGATCACGCCGTAGGGGCAGTTGCGCTGGCAATTGCCGCAGCCGATGCAGGTTTCATCGATGAACACCTCGCCGTCGGGCCCGCGCTTGATCGCGTTGGGCGGGCAATCGGCCATGCAATGCGGGTGCTCGCAGTGGCGGCAGCTGGTCGGCACGTGGAGATGGGCGTAGGTGCGCCCGGCCTCGCGGTCGAGGCGCGAGAGACCATCGTGGCTGTCGGCGCAGGCGCGCTCGCAATTGTCGCAGCCGATGCACAGCGTCTCGTCGATCAGCAGCACGTCGGTGGCTTCGCCAATGCCATTGTCGACGAGGAATTGCGCGGTCTCGGAATAGAGATCGACTGCGCTCGAGAAGCTGTCCTTGCGGCTCTCGATGAAGGCGTTGGTGGCGCGCCGGGCGGCCATGTCCCTGAGCGCGCGCTCGCGCAGCGCCGGGCGCTTGTCGAGCAGGGCAAGGAAGCCCTCGCCCGGCAGGCGGATCACCTCCGACTTGATCGCCGCCTTGACCGTGGCGGTGCGCGCCGACCCGTCGATCGCCGCCATCTCGCCGAAATAGCTACCCGCAGGCAGATAGGAGAGGAACACCGGCCGCCCGCCGATCTGCTTCTCGACGATCATCGAGCCGCGGCGGATGATGAACACGTCCTTGTCGTCGGCGCCCTCGGCAATCACCACTTCGCCGGCGCGCTTCTCCTCCACCCGGGCCGCTGCGACCAGCGGGGCGACATCCTCGGGCGTCAGCCCCGATCCGAACATCTGCAGCAATTGCCGCTCGATCGAGATCTGCTCGATCGTCTTCTTCGCCGCCGGCACCTGCGACTGCAGCTTGAGTGCGGCGAGGCGCGAGATTTCGACCACGATCGTGTCTTCGGCCGCGCGGACCGTGGCGCCGCGGCGCCGGCCCGAGATGAGGCCGACCTCGCCGAAGATCGAGCCGGTCCCGATCGGCACGGTGATCGAGGGATCGGTCGGGTTGACCTCGACCGCGACCGAGCCGCTGGCGATGCCGAACAGCGAGGATCCGGGCGCGTTGCGTTCGAAGATTACCTCGCCCGCGCGGAAGAAGCGGACCTCGGAATCGAGCATGAATTCGCGCATCTGCAGCGGGTTCATGCCATTGAGGATCGAGACATTGGCGCGCAGGAACTCGAGCCATTCCTCGGTGCTGCGCTTGCCCGGGAGCTGCGCAAACTTGGCGGCGATGATTGGCTCGTCCGCGGGCTTCAGCGCGGTATTGCCGTTGATGAACTCGATGACGTCATAGCCCTGGTTCATGCAGTGCTTGATCAGCGGATAGCCCGCCAGCGCCCCGATCACGAAGATGCCGGGGGCGGTCGATTCGAACACCGGCGAGAGTTTGGGAAAGGCGCCGCGATCCTCGCTGGTGAATTCGATCCCGCATTCCTCGACAAAGGCGCGCGGCGGGGCCGAGCCGATGCGCGCGATCACCCGGTCGCAGCGGATGCGCACTTCCCCGTCACGGGTGGCAAGCGTGATCCAGCCCGGCTCGATTGCCTTGGTTTCGGTTTCGAAGCGGATGGTAAGCTTGCCCGCCTCGTGATCGGCCAGCAGCGCCTTGACATTGGCGTCTTTGGCGGTGGGAAACTCGGTGCCGCGGTTGAGGATCGAGACGGTGTTGCGCTGCGCCGGGTCTTCGGCAAGGCCGCGCGCGTTCTCGATCCCTGCATCCCCGGTGCCGACCACGATGATGTGCTCATCGACATATTCGGCCGGATCGTCGAGCTGGTACTGCACATGCGGCAGATCGGCGCCGGGGCAGCGCATCCGGTTGGGGTTGCCCTGGGTGCCGATGGCGAGGATCACGTTCTCGGCCATCACCACCTCGCCATTGGTCAGCTCGATCGCATAGGGCGGGGCGTGGCGCTGGATTTCCTTCACGCGCTTGCTGCCATCGCGCGCGCGGGTGACGATCTGCTGCACGCTGCCGGGGATCGGATCGCCGGTGCCGCGGATCGCCTTGACCTCGGCGTGGAACTTGACGTTGACGGCAAATTCGCTGACCGGCCCCTCGTGGCGCGGCACGCTGTCGCTTTCGACCCTGAGCTGGCGATTCCAGATGCCGAGGATGGTCTCGCGCTTGCCCGCCTCGAATGCGATGTCCGACCGCAGCACCAGGTTGGCGGGCGTGGCCATCACGTGCTTGCCCTTCTGGTACTTGAAGATGGTATCGGAGAGGTGATCGGTCTTTTCGAGGAGCACGTGGCTCATGCCGAGCGTGGCCGCACGCGCCGCCGCGCTGATGCCGGCGGGGCCCGATCCGATGATGGCAACCTTGTACATCCCGGCCAACTATCCTTCCCCCCCCTCGGATAGATCGCTCTATGGGCCCTACCATAATGAAAACCGTCCCCGATGCCAGCGCGAATTGCCGCCGCTGGGCGAGGATGCTAGCGGGATGGCGATGGCAGGGGCGATGATGGACAACACAGGCAAGGGGCCTGCGGGCGGGGGCGGATCGACACGGGCAGGCTGGCTGCTTTTGGGCGGGGCGCTGGTGCTGGCGGCCGGCTCGATCGGGTTCAACCTCATGGGGCGGGACAGCGCCGCGCCGGTGGCCGCCGAGGGCACGGGTGCGCCGAGCATCGACCAGCTGCGCGCCGCGGCCGAGGCGGCCAAGGACGATGCCCGGCCCTGGACCGAGCTGGCCTATGCCTATTTCCAGGAGAGCCGTTTCGACGAGGCGGCGGCGGCCTATCGCCGCGCGGTCGATATCGATCCCGAGGCCGCGGTGCTGTGGTCGGCGCTGGGCGAGGCGCTGGTGATGGGATCGAAGCGCGATCCGCTGCCGGCCGAAGCGCTCCTGGCCTTCGAGAAGGCGCTGGCGCTCGATCCGCAGGACCCGCGCGCGCGCTATTTCCTCGCCGCCAAGAAGGACCTCGACAAGGATCACGAGGGCGCCATCGCCGATTGGCTGGCGCTGCTGGCCGATACGCCCCCGGGCGCGCCGTGGGAGGCCGATCTGGTGCGCACCATCGAGCAGGTTGGCCAGATCAACAAGATCGACGTCGCCCCGCGCATCGCCAAGGCGCAAGGGGCGCGCAAGCCGGCGCTGCTGGCCCCCGGCTCGGGCAGCGTCGCGGGCGAGGCCGCCTCGCCCAACGTGCGCGGGCCGAGCGCGGCGGAAGTCGCCGCGGCGAGCCGGATGAAGCCTTCCGAACAGCGCCAGATGGCCGAGGGCATGGTTGCCCAGCTTGAGGAGCGCCTGAAAAGCCAGCCGAAAAACCTCGATGGCTGGGTGATGCTGATGCGCAGCCGCATGACGCTGGGCGAACCGGCCAAGGCGAGGGCCGCGCTCGAGGCGGCGATCAGGGCCAATCCGGGCGAGGCTGCCGAACTGCGGCGGCAGGCGCAGGCGCTCGGGGTTGAGTAGGCGCGGCCCATTCGCCGCGACCGCACTGCTTGTCATGGCCCATTTCGGGCAATCGCCCATTGTCCGCCGACCGGTATCACGATTATGCTGTTGCTGGTTGGACGGGCTAAGCTCAGGATCTGTAATTGCAGAGCTTGGCGGTGCCGATCCCTTGAGGGTTTCATGGATCTGTCCGCACTGGCCGGGCCGGAGCCTGGTCGTGCTGTATCGGGTCTCACAGAGGCGAACGTTGCATTGACTCGA
>Ga0209911_100064_pt1 | contig 115072 bp, 114 predicted proteins | sample FECB21metaG_FD_188301 | JGI IMG/M metagenome (GOLD analysis project Ga0209911, IMG submission 188301) | Cyanobacterial communities from the Joint Genome Institute, California, USA - FECB-21 (SPAdes) (version 2) | ecosystem: Environmental > Aquatic > Thermal springs > Hot (42-90C) > Microbial...
TGCGGTAGCGGGCATGGAAATCGGAGAGATCCAGTTCGTGATCGACCAGATAGCCAAGCGCATGCTCGAAAGTGCCGGGCAGCAGTTGCTTGTCGAAGTCGATGGGCAGGAGCTTGAGCCCCTTGTGTACGTCCTTGAACCGCGGCATCGCCCCGCGCCTCCCTGCGATTGAATGAACTGGAGATTATCAGCCTGCGGATTGGGCGGCAGCAGGTTTTTCTACAGCCTCAACGTATGGTTAAGGGGCGGGCTTTAGCCCGTCCCAGTGAGCGAAGCGAACGGTTTGAACCAATTGTTAGGTGTCATGGCACCGGCCAGCTATTTGACGAAGTTAGCTCAAGAAGCTCTTGTAGCGCCATATGATTATGCTCTGCTAGCGGCGTATTTTGATCGAGATTTATTAACTGTGTCTGCACCCGATTAGCTGCCTTTGCTGATGTTATTGATTCCTCAATGATGCTACAAGCTCCGGCAGAAACTTCAAAATTTCCGGTCAATGCCAGATCTACAAGCTCCTCTAAATATGCTTCACAGTTGAACGCACTTAAAGCGTAGACAAGCGTGCCTCGGTGATTAACGTTCTCTGGCTTAGCGATTGCTCTGAGAAGTGGTTTTACTGCGCTTTCATTCTGTATATCCATCAGATCTAAAGCTGCTTTATCGCGAATAGATGAATCTGGAGACTCTAGGTCTTGGATAAGTGACTGGAGTTCGCGCATGTCTGAGTGATGCCTAACGTATGGTTAAGGGGCGGGCTTTAGCCCGTCCCAGTGAGCGAAGCGAACGGTTTGAACCACTAGTTAGAGGGTGCTGCTATCCCAGCTTTTCTAATACGGTTAATTAAAATGCCTATTCCGTCAGATTTGATGCAGAGGAATAGGCCTAGGAGTATTTCAACGATTGTAACCAGTTCGTTAATTATCAACTCAGTGAGGGCGCCAGGATAGGCCTCGGGTTGGCTGAAATGATAAATTATCCAGGCGGCATTAAGTATGAATTCCGGAATGGTTTTGGTGAGTATATATATGCCTAAAACGCAAAGTGCGACTGATTGAAGTTGCTCGAATGTGATGCTAGTGCTTAGCGTACTTTCAGTTTTCGCTGGGGAAAGAAATTTTGAAATTGTCAATGGCAGCTTTACTAGTAAGAAAGCCGTGATCACCATGATGCTTACTTCTAGAATTGCAGTGACAGCATAGGTTTTATATGCATCGGGGTTTGTTGCGGCTACCTGATCCAAAGCAAAGTAATGGCGTATGACAGCAAGAAATGCCGAGTAAAATATATAAACTCCAAGCACTCGAATAGGGATGCTCAGAAGCTCAGTGTATTTCATAGATACCTCTAACAGTGATTAGATAGTCTTCCGTACTAATCCAATAGCATGGAAGGCGGTATAACTCCGAAAAATGGCAGCTTTAAACTCAGAGAAGTTCAAACCTTTCAATGACTTAGAGCGTGAAGCATGCGCCAGCGCGTATTCGCTTGACCTCCACATTTCACGCTTTCATTACTACTGGATAGGTATACACAAAGGCACTGGAAAGGTGCAAGGCACGCAAGAGCCTGTGTCGAAATCAAGGGGCGATGCAGAGTTGCGGCGCATAGGATGGATGACGCTTTTTTCATCCACCGTTTGCGCTGGCCGTTCGGGCTACTGGCTATCGAAAGCCTTGTCGCTGAAGCGCCTCCCACGGTGCGGTGGATTTTCCTGTGCCTGTGGGAGGGGCTGTCGGCTCTGGCATCCTGCTTCGCTCTACCTCCTGCATCTATGCAGTCGTAGCCGCGACTGGTAGCGGGCAAAGCGCCCCCGGATTGCATCCAGGCTACGAAAAATTTTTTTCGCCCGCTGTAACGCCCGCATCCCTGCCTCGTCAATTGCTGCGAGGGCGCCAACCTAGCCCCGCATTCGAAACCGATGGAGAGATGCCATGAAACAACTCAATACCCTGACTGCCACCCTGGGCGCTGCACTGCTGACTTCCGTGGCCTTCACTGCCCATGCCGCGAGCAACCCCTTCGCTGCGCAGGAACTGGCCAGCGGCTACAGTCTGGCCGCCGCCGAGAAAGCTCAGGAAGGTTCCTGTGGTGAAGGCAAATGCGGTGGCGAGATGAAAGCCGACAAGGAAGGCAAGTGCGGCGAGGGCAAGTGTGGCGGCGAGAAGAAGGCCGACGCCGAGGGTAAATGCGGCGAAGGCAAGTGCGGCGGCGAGAAGAGCGAGTAAGGGCGCAGGGGAGGACGGATCATGCACCTCGCACACCTCACCGGCGCTGGCCTCGGCCTGCGTCGCGGGCTGCTCGCCGAGCTGGTAGGCGATCATGCCAGCGGCGCCGACTTTCTCGAAGTGGCACCGGAGAACTGGATCGGTGTCGGTGGCCGGCTGGGCAAGCAGTTGCGCGCCCTGAGCGAACGCCGGCCGTTGCTGTGCCATGGTCTGTCCCTCAACCTCGGCGGTTTTGCGCCGCTGAATCTGGAGTTACTGCACGCCATCAAGGGTTTTCTCGACGCGCATGGCGTGTTGGCCTACAGCGAGCACCTGTCGGCCTGTGCCGACGATGGCCAGCTGTATGACCTGATGCCGCTGCCGTTTTCCGAAGAGTCGGTGTTGCGCATCGCCGAGCGCGTGCGCATCGTGCAGGAGGTGCTGGAGCGGCCGCTGATCATCGAGAACGTCTCGGCCTACGCGCGCCTGCCCGGCGAGCTGGACGAGGCGGATTTCGTTCGCGCGGTGCTGGAACGTGCCGACTGCCAGCTGCTGCTGGACGTTAACAACGTCTACGTCAACAGCCTGAACTTCGGCTTCGATGCCGAGGCCTACATCGCCGCGATGCCCAGCGAGCGCATCGCCTATTTGCATGTCGCCGGGCATTACGACCAGGCGGCAGACCTGAAGATCGACACCCACGGTGCGCCGGTGATCGATCCGGTATGGGCATTGCTGAGCAGCGCCTACGCGCAGCACGGCGTACGCCCGACGCTGCTGGAGCGCGATTTCAACTTCCCGCCACTGGCCGAGCTGTATGCCGAGCTGGCGCATATCCGCAGCCTGCAACAGGTTGTGCAACCGCTCAGCAGGTATGGCACATGAGCGGCGTTCAGCAGCAGCGCAACTTCGCTGCACGTATTCGCCAGCCTGAGGCGCAGTCTTTGCTGCCGGGCATCACGGCCGAGCGCATGGCGGTCTACGAGGAGCTGTTTTTCAACAACGTCGCCAGCCTCGTCGGCGGCGCCTTTCCGGTGCTGCGCGGGATTCTCGGGGCCGAGCGCTGGCAGCGGCTGCTGCGGGCGTTCTTCGCCGAGCATCGGGCGAGCACACCGTACTTTCTGGAAATCAGCCAGGAGTTCATCGCCTGGTTGCAGCAGGGCTATCGCGCCGAGCCTGACGACCCTGCGTTCATGCTGGAGCTGGCGCACTACGAGTGGGTCGAGCTGGCGCTGGATGTCAGCGACGCGCAGTTGTCGGCGCAGGGCTGGTCGCCGCTGGCCTGGCCTCTGGCCTACCAGTGGCCGGTACAGATGATCGGTGTCGATCACTGCCCCACGCAGCCGCCAGCCGAGCCGACCTGTTTGCTGGTCTGGCGCGATAGCCAGGATCAGGTGCGCTTCATGCAACTGACGCCGTTCGCCTATCAGTTGGCGCTGCGGCTGCAGGCCGGCGAGGCGCCTGTGCAGGCGCAGCTGGAGTTGGCCACGGGCCATGGCCTGGCGGCAGATCGCGCCTATTTCGACAATGCCCGCGCGTTGCTGGATGACTGGCAGGCGCGCGATATCTGGTTTCCGCATTCCGAGGACTGACCACCATGATCGCTTTGCTCAATCGCTTCCAGGACGCGCTGGAGGCTTCCCGGCGCCTGGATTTTCTCGGCCCGCTGTTGCTGCGCCTGTACCTGGTGCCGGTGTTCTGGATGGCCGGCACGCAGAAGCTGGCCGATATCGATGCCACCGCCGCTTGGTTCGGCAACCCGGACTGGGGCCTTGGCCTGCCGTTCCCCGAGCTGCTGGCCTGGGCGGCGGCGCTGACCGAGGCTGGCGGCGCGATTCTGCTGCTGTTCGGCCTGGCGGTGCGCTGGGTGAGCATTCCGCTGATCGTCACCATGCTGGTGGCGATCTTTGCCGTGCACTGGCCCTATGGCTGGCAGGCGATTGCCGATCCCACGGCGCCCTTTGCCAACGAGCGCGTGGCGGCCGCGGCGGAGAAGCTCGAGCGGGCGCGAAGCATCCTGCGCGAGCATGGCAATTACGACTGGCTGACCGGCAGTGGCAGGTTCGTGGTGCTGAACAATGGCATCGAGTTCGCCGCCACCTATCTGGTGATGCTGGTGGCGTTGTTCTTCAGCGGGGCAGGGCGCTGGTTGAGCCTGGATTATTGGCTGGCGCGGCGTTTCAGGCCGCGCCGTGAGGTGATCTAACCCAGCGGATTGTCCCGGCGCCGGCTTTCGCGAAACTCGCCTGGCGTCTGCCCGGTCCAGTTCTTGAAACTGCGGTGGAACGAGCGTGATTCGGTGAAGCCCAGGTAACAGGCGATATCCTGAATCGCCAGGTCGCTGCGCAGCAGGTAGTGCTCGGCCAGTTCCTGGCGCAGCTCGTCGAGAATCTGCTGGTAGCTGGTGCCGGCCTGCTGCAGGTGGCGCTGCAGGGTACGCACGGTCATGTCGAACTTTTCCGCCACCCGTTCCTTGCGCGGCAGGCCGTCCTTGAGCAGCAGGCGCAGGGCGTTCTTCACCCTTCGCGGCAGCGGCTCGTCCTCGTCCAGCCCGGCCATCAGGGTCAGGGCATGTTCTTCCAGGGTGCGCAGCAGGTTGGCATCGGCCTGGCGCAGCGGCACGCCGAGGTAATCCAGCGGCACCAGCAGGGCGTTGCAGCTTTGTTCGAACAATACCGGGCAGCCGAACAGCGCCTGGTATTCCTCCAACTCGGTGCCGGCCGCTTGCGCGTGCTCGAACCAGACCTCGCGCGGCGAATGTTCGGAGTCGGCGATCCAGCGCGCGTACAGCAGCCAGGAGGCGAGCACGTTCTCCACCATATGGCGGCGCACTTCCGGTGCCTGATGACGACAGCTCCAGATCAGCCGCATGTGATCGTCGGCGGCTTCGAGACGGCTGGTGCCCATGTCGCCCACCAATTTCTCGTAGGGCACGATGCGGCCCATGGCTTCACCGAGGGTGGCGCAGTTCATGGCGATATAGCCGAGCACGCTCCACGAGCCGGGCTGGACGAAACGCGCCGAGTGCAGGCCGAACAGCGGGTCGCCGGAAACCTCCATCAGATGCGCCAGCAGGCGCTCATGCACCTCGCTGGGAATGCGCTTGCCATTGTCGGCCAGGTCCTGCGCCTGGATACCGGCTGCCGCGAGGGCGCGGTCGATGTCCAGGCCGAGCTGTTCGGCCTGGCGCAGGTACTTGAGCAGGGCGGGAACCGAGGTGTAGCCGAGGTTTTCCATGGGCTCTTCTTGTTCTGGGTAAAGATGACGCCGTGTCTGTCTTGATTGGCGACAGGTGCTGGCCCGATTCGACAGTGACGGCCGGCGGCGGCTGGCTAGTATAGGCAGCCATAAGTGCTGATCGGAATGGGGGATGCGATGCGACGCTGGAACGGATGGGGTGACGAGGCGACCGAGGTGGAACTGCCGGCCCATGGCGAGGCTTTTCTCGCCGAGCTGGTCGGACCAGGCCAGCGTTTGGCCGATGCCAGCCTGCAGGAGGTGCTGGCGCGTGTGCCGGCCTCGCGCCTGGCCCCCAACCCGCTGATCAGCCAGGACGCCGAAGTACGCGTGCGTCACGCCCGTGGCCAGAGCCTGCCGGACTGGCTGGCGATGCGCTCCGGCGAGTTCGGCCTGTTTCCCGATGGCGTCGCCTGCCCGGAAAGCGCCGAGCAGATTCGCGAACTGCTGGCCTGGGCGCAGAAGCATGACGTGACCCTGATCCCCTATGGCGGTGGCACCTCGGTGGCTGGGCACATCAACCCGCAGGCCGGCCAGCGCCCGGTGCTGACTCTGTCGCTGGAGCGCATGACGCGCCTGCTGGATATCGACGAGGACAGCCTGATCGCCACCTTCGGCCCCGGTGCCAATGGCCCGCAAGTGGAGAGTCAGCTGCGCGCGCGTGGCTACACCCTGGGGCATTTTCCGCAGTCCTGGGAGTTATCGACCCTCGGTGGCTGGGTCGCCAGCCGTTCCAGCGGCCAGCAGTCGCTGCGCTACGGGCGCATCGAGCAGTTGTTTGCCGGCGGCAAGCTGGAAACCTTTGCCGGCACTTTGGAGATTCCCACCTTTCCGGCCTCGGCAGCCGGGCCCGATCTGCGCGAGCTGGTGATGGGCTCGGAAGGGCGCTTCGGGGTGATCTCCGAGGTGCGCGTGCGCATCAGTCGCCTGGCGGAGCAGGAGCGCTTTTACGCGGTGTTCCTGCCCAACTGGCAGCAGGCGCTGAGCGCCATCCGTACGCTGGCCCAGGCGCGGGTGCCGCTGTCCATGCTGCGCCTGTCCAACGCTATCGAAACCCGCACCCAGCTGGCCCTGGCCGGTCACCCGCAGCAGATTGCCCTGCTGGAAAAGTACCTGGCCCTGCGCGGCGCACGCGACGGCAAATGCATGCTGACCTTCGGCGTCACCGGCAGCCGCGTGCAGAACGCCGCTTCGTTGAAGCAGGCGCGGCGTCTGCTGAAAGGTTTTGGCGGCGTGTTCACCGGCACCTTGCTGGGCAAGAAGTGGGAGCAGAACCGCTTCCGTTTCCCCTATCTGCGCCATGGTCTGTGGGAGCGCGGCTATCTGGTGGACACCCTGGAAACCGCCACCGACTGGTCGAACGTCGACAACCTGCTGAACAAGGTAGAGGCCAGCCTGCGTGACGAGTTGGCCAGCGAGGGCGAGCGGGTGCATGTCTTTACCCACCTGTCGCACGTCTACGGCGAAGGTTCGAGCATCTACACCACCTACGTATTCCGCCCCGGCGCCGACTATGCCGAGGCCATGGCGCGCTGGCAGCGGCTCAAGGCGGCGGCCAGCCGCACCATCGCCGAAAACCGCGGCACCATCAGCCATCAGCATGGCGTGGGCCGCGACCACGCGCCCTATTTGGCGGCGGAGAAGGGCGAGCTGGGCATGGCCACCCTGCGCAGCCTGGCCACGCATTTCGACCCGGATCAGCGCCTGGCTCCCGGCGTGCTGTTGCAGGACTGAGCATGGCACAGTGGAACGCTACCTGGCGCGAACGCGCGCTGCCTGAACTGGCCACGCGCGACTGGGACCTGCTGGTGATCGGCGGCGGCATCTGCGGTGCTGGCATCCTGCGTGAGGCCGCGCGGCGTGGCTGGCGCTGCCTGTTGCTGGAACAACGCGATTTTGCCTGGGGCACTTCCAGCCGGTCCTCGAAGATGGTGCATGGCGGGCTGCGCTACGTGGCCAAGGGCCAGTTGGGGCTGACCCGCGACTCGGTGCGCGAGCGCCAGCGCCTGCTCGGCGAGGCGCCGGGGCTGGTGGAGCCGTTGAGTTTCGTGATGCCGCACTACCGTGGCGGCTTCCCGGGGCCGAAGGTGTTCGGCGGCCTGCTCAGCCTTTACGACGCCCTGGCCGGCAAGCGCAATCACCTGTTCTACCCACTGCAGCAACTGCGCTACCTGGCGCCCGGTATTCGCGAGGATGGCCTGCTAGGCGGTACGCGGTTCTTCGATGCGGTGACCGATGATGCTCGCCTGGTGCAGCGCGTGCTGGGGGAGGCGCGCGCCGAGGGCGGCGAGGCGCTCAACGGCATGCGTGTGGTCGAGTTGTTGCGTGAGGCGGGGCAGGTGGTCGGCGTGCTCGCTGAGGACGTTGAAACGGGCAACCAGTATCGTCTGCGCAGCCGCGCGCTGGCCCAGGCCACCGGCGCCTGGGCCGATCGCCTGCGCCAGCCCGGCAACGGTCGCATTCGTCCGCTGCGCGGCAGCCACCTGCTGCTGCCGAGCTGGCGCCTGCCGGTGGCGCATGCCTTCAGCTTTATGCACGCGGCCGATGGACGGCCGGTATTCGTTTTCCCCTGGGAGGGCGCGACAGTGATCGGCACCACCGATCTGGATCATGGCGATGACCTGGATCGTGAAGCCGCCATCAGCGCCGAGGAGGTCGATTACCTGCTGGCCGCCTGCGCTCAGCAATTCCCTACTGCCCAGGTGACACGCGCCGATGTGCTGTCGACCTGGGCTGGCGTGCGTCCGGTGGTGGGCGATGGCAGCGTGGGGCTCAAACCCTCGGACGAGAAGCGCGAGCATGCGCTATGGGTCGAACCGGGCAGCGTGACGCTGGCCGGTGGCAAGCTGACCACCTTCCGCTTGCTGGCGCTGGAGGTGCTGCGCGCCTGTGCCATGTTCGTCGGCAAGCCGGTGGACGATCAGGGTGGTGCTGTCTTCGCTTCGACTACGCCGCCGCCAATGCCGGCGTTGAGCCCGGCGCAGCAACGCCGTCTGGCCGGTCGTCATGGCCGCCAGTTGGGTGAGGTGCTGCGTCTGGTCGATGAGGTAGGCGGTGATTGCGTGGCTGGCACCGAGACCTTGTGGGCCGAACTGGCCTGGGCCGCCGAAGGCGAGCTGGTGCTGCACCTGGACGATCTGCTGCTGCGCCGTACGCGCCTGGGGCTGCTGCTGGCAACTGGTGGACGCGCCGAGCTACCACGCATCCGCGCGCTGTGCCAGCCACGGCTTGGCTGGAGCGATGCACGCTGGCAGCAGGAAGAGACGGATTACCTGGCGCTCTGGCGGCGCTGCTACAGCCTGCCGTAACCGAGGCCTACCATGAACCGTAGGGTGTCGCGGGGCCGCCTAGGCCATGCGCACCAGCAATCCCCCGATGGCCAGGCCTACCGGTTGTAGCCCGGATGCAATCCGGGGGCTGCTTCCTCGTTCATCCCCGGATTTCATCCGGGCTACGTAGCCATGCGTATAACAAGAAGGACCACACTTTGAGCGAACCAAGCTACCTGCTGAGCATCGACAACGGCACCCAGAGCGTGCGCGCGCTGCTGTTCGATACCTGCGGCAACCTGCTCGCCAAGGGCAAGGTGGAGCTGGACCCGTATTTCTCCAGCCAGCCGGGCTTGGCCGAGCAGGACCCGGAATACTACTGGGCCAGCCTCGCGGAGGCCTGCCGCCTGCTGTGGCAACAGGTGGACATCGACCGCAGCCTGATCAAGGGCGTGGCCGTCACCACCCAGCGCGGCAGCATCATCCATGTCGATGAGCAGGGGCAACCGCTGCGCCCGGCGATGCTCTGGCTCGACCAGCGCCGTGCCGAGGTACAGGGGCGGATCAAGGGACCCTGGGGCTGGCTGTTCAAACTGGCGCGGGCCGAGGAGGCGGTGAATCACTTCCGTGGTCAGGCCGAGGTCAACTGGGTCGCGCAGCACCAGCCGGAAATTGCCGCGCGCACGCACAAGGTGCTGCTGCTGTCGGGCTTCCTCACCCATCGTCTGTGTGGCCGCTTCGTCGATTCGACCAGCAGTTGCGTGGCCTACCTGCCGTTCGACTACAAACGTCTGCGCTGGGCTGCGCCAGGTGACTGGAAGTGGCAGGCGCTGGCCGTGCGCCATGAGCAGCTGCCGGAGCTGTTCAAGGCGGGTGAGCGCCTGGGTAGCATCACCGTCGAGGCTAGCCGTCATACCGGTATTCCAGAGGGCCTGCCGCTGATTGCCGCTGGCGCCGACAAGGCCTGCGAAGTGCTCGGTTCCGGCGCCCTGGAACCGAGCACCGCCTGTCTGTCCTACGGCACCACCGCGACCATCAACACCACGCGTCGCCGTTATCTGGAAACCATCCCGCTGATTCCGCCTTACCCAGCGGCATTGCCGGATCATTTCAACACCGAGGTGATGATCTACCGCGGTTTCTGGATGGTCAGCTGGTTCAAGCGCGAGTTCGGCCTGCGCGAGATGCAGCGCGCCGAGGCCCTCGGCGTGCCGCCCGAGGCGCTGTTCGACGAGCTGGTCAACGCCGTGCCGCCCGGCTCCATGGGCCTGATGCTGCAGCCATACTGGACGCCCGGCATCCGCGAGCCGGGCCTCGAAGCCAAGGGTTCGATCATCGGTTTCGGCGATGTGCATACCCGTGCGCACCTGTACCGGGCGATTCTTGAGGGCCTGGCCTATGCACTGCGCCAGGGCAAGGAACGTATCGAAAAACGCTCTGGCACACGCATTGAGCGCCTGCGCGTCTCCGGTGGCGGTTCGCAGAGCGATGCGGCGATGCAACTGACTGCCGACATCTTCGGCCTGCCGGCCGAGCGCCCGCATCTGTATGAGACCAGCGGCCTGGGCGCGGCGATCAACTGCGCGGTGGGCCTGGGACTGCATGCCGATTACCCGTCGGCCATCGCCGCCATGACCCGTGTCGGTCAGGTGTTCCAGCCGAACCCGGAGGCCCAGCGCGTTTATCAGCAGCTCTACGGGCAGGTCTATCAGCGCATGTACCGCCAGCTCAAACCGTTGTACCAGCGCATTCGCAAGATCACCGGTTATCCTGCGTAGGGCGCCAACCCGTAGCCCGGATGAAATCCGGGGCAGCGCATCCAAGCTTTCCCGGATTTCATCCGGGCTACTTCATACAGAAATAGGCCGCCCTCCGAGTGGAGGGCGGTTGGTTTTGCATCAGGCGACATCCACCAGCACGATCTCACTGTCTTCCTGGGCTTCGATGCGGATCAGCACTTCATCGGCGATGGCCACGCCATCACGTGCCTTGACGGCCACCCCGTTGACACTGAAAGCACCGGTCGCGCCCACCAGATAGGCCTTACGACCCGGCTGCAGCGCGTATTCGGCGCTTTCTCCGGCCTTGACCGTGGCAGCCACCAGGCGCGCGTCGGTACGGATGCGCAGGGCGTCGACATCTTCCTCATAACCACTGGCCAGGGTGACGAAGGCTCCGGAGCGGTCGCCTTTGGGGAAAGGCTTGGCACCCCAGGATGGCGGCAGGCCGGCCTGATTCGGCTGGATCCAGATCTGGAAGATCTTGGTGGTTTCATCCTCCAGGTTGTACTCGCTGTGAGCGATGCCGGTGCCCGCGCTCATCACCTGCACGTCGCCCGCTTCGGTGCGGCCCTTGTTGCCTAGGTTGTCTTCATGGCTGATCGCCCCTTCGCGAACGTAGGTGATGATTTCCATGTCACGATGCGGGTGCGGTGGGAAGCCCGAGTGCGGCGCGATCTCGTCATCGTTCCAGACGCGCAGGCGGCCCCAGTTCATCCGCTCGGCGTCATGGTATTCGGCGAAGGAAAAATGGTGGCGGGCATTGAGCCAGCCGTGGTGAGCACCACCGAGTTGTTCGAACGGACGTACGTCGATCATGGTCAATCCTCCAGTCATGCACGGGTTCAGCCCTGTGCAATGTCGATGGCGCTATGATCTATTTGAGTAAGTCGATTTAAAAGCGCAATTATTGCGGGTTAAATATCAATAAATTCGATTCTAATTGGGCGGCCACGGGGCCTTCCCAGGCACCGCAAGGAGGACCGCGATGCGCGAGCGCAAGGCCTGGCTGATCCTGCATGGCAAGCAGGCATTGAACGAAGAGGTGCGGGCGGCAGTGCACAACCTGCGTGAGCAGGGCTGGGACCTGGCGGTGCGCCTGACCTGGGAAGGCGGCGACGCCGGGCGTCTTGTGCGCGAAGGGTTGGCCGGCGGATACCCGACGCTCGTCGCTGGCGGTGGCGACGGCACCCTGCGCGATGTCGCCGAGGCCATGCTGCAAGCCGGCACCGACGCCAGCCTGGCCATGCTGCCACTGGGCACCGCCAACGATTTTGCCCGCGCTGCCGGGGTGCCGCTGGCGCCGATGGAAGCCCTGCAGTTGCTCGAGGTCGAAGCCCGCCCGGTGGACCTGGGCCTGGCGGACGGCCGGGTATTTCTCAACATGGCCACTGGCGGCTTCGGCTCCACCGTCACTGCACATACCTCAGAAGATCTGAAGAAGGTCTTCGGCGGGGCAGCCTATCTGCTTACCGGTCTCAGCCGCTTTTCCGAGTTGCGCTCGGCGTTTGGCCGTTTCCATGGGCCCGGTTTCGACTGGGAAGGGGATTTTCTTGCCATGGGTGTCGGCAATGGTCGACAAGCCGGGGGCGGGCATGTGCTGTGCCCGGAAGCGCTGGCTGACGATGGAATGCTCGACCTGTGCATCGTTCCGGCGCCGCAGGATATTCCGGCCACACTCGGCACTTTGTTGTCGGGTGGCATGCTCGGCCTGGAAACGGTGTCGATCCGTGCGCGGTTGCCTCTGGTCGAGCTGGAGGCGCCGGAAGGCCTGGCCTTGAACCTCGATGGTGAGCCGACGCAAAGCAATCGACTATGTTTCGAGATCCGTCCGGCGGCGCTGCGCATGCACCTGCCGGTGGGATGCGCATTGCTCGGCGGCGCGGCTTAGGCGCGCCGCCTGCGTCAGTCGTCCGGGCTGATGATGCCCTCGCGCACCGCATAGAGCACCAGGCTCGGTACGTCATGGATCTGCAGGCGTTTCATGATCTGCGCGCGGTGCGCCTCGACGGTCTTCACGCTCAGCCCCAGGCCGTTGGCGATGGAACGGGTCGATTCGCCGCGGGTGATCAGGCGCAGAATCTCCAGTTGGCGTTGGGTGAGCCCGTGCTCGGCGTGGGCATTGACCTTGGAGACGGCCTGCTCGATCACCGGCTGCACGATGGCCGAGCTGAGGTAGCGGTCGCCGCGGCGAACCGCCTCCAGCGCCAGCCGTAGTTCGAAGGCCGCGGCATCCTTCAACAGATAGCCATGTGCGCCTTTCTGCAGGGCTTCGAGTACCACTTCCGGACCCGTGTGCATGGACAGGATCAGCACCTTGCAGTCTGGCGAATGGCGGTTCAGCACCTGCAGGGCCTCGAGGCCGCTGACTCGCTTCATGGAAATGTCCAGGAGGATGATGTCTGGCTCCAGTTCACGGGCCAGGTCGACGGTTTCCTTGCCGTCCTCGGCCTCGCCGACGATGGTGTAGTCGTCGATGTCCTGGATCATCGCGCGCACGCCGGCGCGAATCACCGCATGGTCGTCGGCCAGTAATACCCGGCAGGTCATGGCAACACCGCCTTGGCTGCTCGGAGAGGGATGCGAAGAGAAAAACTGTGCATGAGGGGCGCTCCCTTTTAACCCGGACAAGGGTCCGGAGATCCATGGCTAGCGGCCGACCGGCGGGTGACGCGGAGGATGTTGCGAAAATGCGGCGCCGCACCGGCATGAGCATAGTCGATGCTGACGAGTTGTCAGGTCATGGATGGACGGAGCGGTCAGCTTGAGCGCTTGACCCCGGTTTCGCTGCGCCTGTACTGCTCGATCAGCCGCGGTATGCCCTGCAGCGATTCGGTGCTCTGCGCCGCGCCCAGGCGCAGGGCTTCCTTGGGCATGCCGAAGACCACGCTGCTGGCTTCGTCCTGGGCCACGGTGCGTGCGCCGGCTTCGCGCATGCTGAGCAGGCCGCGCGCGCCGTCGTCACCCATGCCGGTCATGATCACCCCCAGTGCGTTGTGTCCGGCATGTCGGGCGACCGAGCGGAACAGCACGTCCACCGACGGCCGGTGACGGTTGACCGGTGGGCCGTCGAGCACTTCGACGAAGTACTGCGCGCCGCTGCGCTTGAGCTGCATGTGCCGACCACCGGGTGCCACCAGCGCCAGGCCCGGACGTACGCGGTCCATGTGGCGTGCCTCGCGCACCTCGATGGCGCAGACGCTGTCCAGGCGCTGGGCGAAGGCAGCGGTGAACTTCTCCGGCATGTGCTGCACGATGACGATGCCGGGGCAGTCCACCGGCAGCTGGCGCAGCACGACTTCCAGGGCCTGGGTGCCGCCGGTGGAGGTGCCCAGCGCCACCACCCGGTCGGTGGTGGTCAGATGGACCGCCGGTGCCCGTTCGGTCTTCACCGCAGCGGCGGGCGGCGCTTCGACGGCCTTGCGCGGCATGGCGCGCGGCTGGCTGCGGGCGGCGATCTCGATCTGCCGAATCAGGTCGCCAGACATCTGCTGCAGACTTTCGCGCAGGCCCAGCCTGGCCTTGGTGAACACGCCCACTGCGCCGGCTGCCAGCGCGTCCAGGGTCACCGCTGCGCCGGCTTCGGTGAGGGTGGAGCAGATGATCGCGGGTGTAGGGCGCTCGGCCATGATCTTGCGCAGAAAGGTGATGCCGTCCATGCGTGGCATCTCCACGTCCAGCACCAGCACGTCGGGCCATTGCTTGTGCATTTTCTCCAGGGCGAACAGCGGGTCGGCGGCCTGGCCGATCACCTGAATACCCGGATGACTGTCCAGGCAGGTGGTGAGCACCTGGCGCACCAGCGCCGAGTCATCGACGATAAATACCTTGATCAGGGCGCTGGCCATCGTGGCACTCCAGGCATCATTGGCGCTCGAATACCGACGGGCGCAGGGTACGCAGCGGCAGGCCGAAACCGTGCAGGCTTTCGGCATGGCCGATGAAGAACAGGCCACCCGGGCGCAGGCGCTCCAGCAGCCGGGTGACGATCTCGCGCTTCTGCTCGGCGGCGAAATAGATCAGCACGTTGCGCAGGAAGATTACGTCGAACGGGCCGATGCCCTGGGGCAGCGGTCGCATCAGGTTGACCTCGGCAAAGGTCACCCGATGGCGCAGCGGCTGGCTGATGCGCAGCAGCCCCTCGCTTTCCTCCACGCCGCGCAGGCAGTGGCGCTTGAGCCAGCCAGCGGGAAACTGTCCGGCCTGGTCGATGGCGTAGGTGGCGCTGCGCGCACGATCCAGCACGCGGCGGCTGATATCGCTGGCGAACACCGACCAGTCCTGGGTGCGGGCATGTTCGGCCACCGTCATCGCCATGCTGAAAGCCTCTTCACCGGACGAACTGGCAGCACTCCAGAGGTGCAGCGGCCGACGCTGCCTGGCCACCCATTCGCCGAGCACCGTGAAGTGCTGCGGCTCGCGGAAGAAGTAGGTCTCGTTGGTGGTCAGCAGGTCGATCACCGTGCGCCGCTCATCCACCGATTCCGGCTTCGTGAGCAACTGCAGGTACTGGCTGTAGTCCTGCATCTCCAGCGAGCGCAGGCGGCCCATCAGGCGCCCTGCGACCAGCGTGCGTTTCTGCTCGGCCATGCGGATGCCCGACTCCTCCAGCATCAGGCGCTGGAGGAAGCGGAAGTCTTGATCGTTGAGCTTGGGAAGGTGACCGGTGGGCATCAACTGGCCTGCTGGGCGAGGCTCAATTGGCGGATATCGTCGAGCGAGAGCACTCGTCGCACATCGATGATGATGGTGAAGCCGCCTTCGTCGCGGGCCATGCCGGCGATGAAGTCCGTGCGGATGCCAGCACCGAAAGGCGGAGCCTGCTCGACCTCGCCTTGTTCGATGTCGAGTACCGCGTCGACCGCATCGACCACCAGGCCGATGCGTTGCTGCTGTTCGTCCAGATTCAGCTCGATGATCACGATGCAGGTACGCTTGCCCGGCTGGGTCAGCTCGAAGCCGAAGCGAGCGGCCAGATCCAGCACCGGTACCACGTTGCCGCGCAGGTTGATCACGCCATGGATGAAGCTCGGCATCATTGGCACCGTGGTCACCTGGCCGTACTCGATGATTTCACGCACCAGTTCGATGGGCAGGGCGTAGCGGGCATCGCGCACGCGAAACGACAGGTGCTGCACGCTATCCGGTGGCGCCGTCTGATGGCTGGCTTGAAGACTGTTCATGCCTGGGCCCTCAGTTGAAGTTGACGAACTGGCCTTCATCGGCCGGGGCCGCAGGCGTCTTGCGCTCGCTGTTGCGGCGCAGCTCGCGCACGTTGTTCGGGCCGCGTTCGTCGCGCCGCGGCGCCTTGGCCGCACTGCTGGTACCCAGGCGGAAGTAGCTGATCAGCTCCTGCAACTGGCTGGCCTGGGCGTTCATTTCCTCGGCGGTGGCGGCCAGTTCCTCGGAGGCCGAGGCGTTCTGCTGGGTGATCTGGTTCATCTGGCCCATGGCGATATTGATCTGCCCGGCACCGGTGCTCTGCTCCTGCGAGGCGGCGGTGATCTCCTGGACCAGGTCCGAGGTCTTCTGGATGTTCGGCACGATCTGGTCGAGCAGGGCGCCGGCCTGTTCGGCCAGGTGCACGCTGTTGCTGGCCACGCCGCCGATTTCCTGGGCAGCCACCTGGCTGCGTTCGGCAAGCTTGCGCACCTCGGCCGCCACTACTGCGAAGCCCTTGCCGTGATCGCCGGCGCGCGCCGCTTCGATGGCGGCGTTGAGTGCCAGCAGATTGGTCTGGTAGGCGATGTCGTCGATGATGCCGATCTTGTCGGCGATCTGTTTCATCGCCTGGACCATGTCGCGCACGGCCTGGCCGCCCTGCACGGCATCGTTGGCCGCCTTGCCGGCGATACCGTCGGTGATCTGCGCGCTCTCTGTGTTCTGCGCGATGGAGGCGGACATCTGTTCCACCGATGCGGTGGTTTCCTCGACGCTGGCGGCCTGCTCGGTGGCGGCCTGGCTCAGCGATTGCGAAGTGGCGCTGACTTCCTCGGAAGCCGAGGACAGCGAGTCGGCGGCACTGCGTACGTCGGCCATGACGGTGCGCAGACGCTCGGTCATGTGCTGCATCGAGGCCAGCAGGCGGCCGGTCTCGTCGCGGCTATCGGCCTCGACGGTGACCGTCAGGTCGCCCTCGGCAAGGCTGTTGGCGACGCCCATCGCGCGGTTCAGCGGCCGCGAGATGGAGCGGGTGATGAAGATGCCGATGGCGAAGCCGAGCGCCGCAGCGATCAGGATCAGGACGATCATCTGGGTGCGCGAGCTCAGGTAGATGTCGGTGATCTGCTGATTGGCATCGCGGGCCCGCTCGCGCTTGTGGCCAACCACTTCGCTGAGCAGGTTGTCGATGATCTCGCCGCGCCGGGCCAGTTCAGGCATCTGCGCGCTGGCCACGGTCTCGGCCGCCAGTGCGCCGGAGGCCATGTAAGACCTGAGCACTTGCTCCAGCAGTACGGCATAGTCGTTCAACGGAGCGTCCAAGCGGTCGACGTAGGCCTTGCCTTCTGCGGTCAGGAAGGAGTTCTTGGATTGCTCGATCAGCGCCTTGGTATCGCTCAGGGCTTTGAAGGCGATGTTGGCGGCGGCGTCGCGGCCCACTTCATCGTTGGCCAGGAGGGTGGCGCGCAGCGCCCTACCGGCGATTATCAGCTGGGTATTGGCTTCCTGCAGGGCACTAATGCCAAGCATGTCGTTCTCGTACATGCGGTCGGAAAGATGACTGACTTCCGCCAGGTTGCGGATGCCCAGCCCGCCGATGGCGACCGTGAGGATCACCACCAGGGTAAAGCCGGCGATCAGCCTGACGCCGATCTTGAGATTGCGGATGAATTGCATGGTGGGTTACTCCTCAGGAGCCGTTGATGTCGAAACGGGATTGACGATGGTTGCCAGCACTGGCTTCGACCTGGCTTTGCAGATGACGGAAAAGGCTGGGGATATCCAGGATCAGGGCGACCTGCCCGCTACCCAGGATGGTTGAGCCACCAATGCCCTGCAGATGCTGGAACAGCAGGCCAAGCGGCTTGATCACGGTTTGCAGTTCGCCGTGCAGATGGTCGACCACCAGCCCAGCCTGCTGCCGGCCGAGGTTGACCACGACGATGTTGCGGCGTTTGCTGCGACTGGCCGGCAGATCGAAGTGCGCGGCCAGGGAAATGCACGGCAGCGGTTTGCCGCGCAGGGTCAGGTAACCGTAGGTGCTGTCGCCAAGCTGCTCGGCGTCCATTTCCAGGCACTCGGTGACCATGTCCAGGGGAACCACGAAGAATTCCTCGCCGAGGCTGATGAGGAAGCCGTCGATGATCGCCAGGGTCAGTGGTAGGCGAATGCGGAAGGTGCAGCCAGCGCCCAGCACCGAGTCGATTTCGATGGTGCCGCGCAGGCCGTCGATGACGCTGCGCACCACATCCATGCCAACGCCGCGGCCGGAGAGGTCGGAGACGCTGTCGGCGGTGGAGAACCCGGCGGCGAATACCAGGGCGTGAATATCCTGTTCGGCAAGGTTGGCCTGGGCGTCGATCAGGCCGCGTTCGATGGCCTTCTGGCGGATGCGCTCGGTATTCAGCCCGCGGCCGTCGTCGGCCACTTCGATGACGATCATCCCCGACTCGTGGTAGGCGTTGAGCTGCAGTTGGCCCTCGGCCGGCTTGCCTGCAGCCAGGCGCTGCTCGGCCGACTCGATGCCGTGATCGATGGAGTTGCGCACCAGGTGGGTGAGCGGGTCGGCGAGCTTGTCGATCACCGATTTGTCCAGCTCGGTATCGGCGCCACGGATTTGCAGGCGAATGTCTTTGCCCAGTTGCTGGCTGACGTCGCGCACCACCCGGTGGAAGCGGTTGAAGGTGTCGCCGATCTCGATCATGCGCAGTTTCAACGCGGCCTCGCGGATCTGCTCGACGTGCTGGTTGACGGTCTGCGTGCTTTCCACGCAACCGGCGTCGCCGTGGGCCTGGGCGCGTAGCTGAGCGCCAGCGGCGCTGATCACCAGCTCGCCGACCAGGTTGATCAGCTCGTCGAGTTTGTGCGCTGCGACGCGTATCTGAGTGCTTTCCTGGCTGCGTTTCTCACGCACCGATTTCTGCTTGGCCAGGGCGGCGTTGACCACCTGCGGCGGGACCATGCCTTCCTCCACCAGCAGGCTGCCCAGTGGCGCCTTCTGCGGCTCGCTTTGTGCCTGCAGGGCAAGGCCCTGATTGAGCTCGTGCTCGGTGAGCAGGCCGCTGGCGACCAGGATGCCGCCGATGCGCTGGTCGGTTTCCGGCAGTTCCTGGATCAGCCGCAGGTAATCTTCCTGCGCGCTGTTGGGCGGTAGGATGCGCAGGGTGCAGAAGTCATGGATGAACTCGAAGACCTCTTCGATCTCGACCTTGCTGGCCTCGCTGCACAGGTCGATTTCCAGGCCGATGTAGCAATCCTCCGGGTCCATCTCGGCGAATGACGGCAGGGATTCGTCCATGACTTCGAGGCGAAGAATGTCGCCAAGGCGAGTCAGATAGCGGACGAAGGATGCCGGATCGAAGCCGTTGCGCAAGAGATCGGGCTGGAATCGCAGGGAAACGTGCCACGCGCCGTCTGCGTCGCAGCCGGCGCAGCGTGCGAAGGCCCCGCGCTGCGTACAGGGCCGTGAAGATGTGGCCGGTGCGGCGGCGGAGGGAGCGCTGGCGGGCGCGCCGTAGGTGGCGAGCGCTGCAAGGAGTTCGTTCTGGTGCGTTTCGTCCACCGGCAGCTCGCCGGAGTCGACATCGATCAGGGCCACCATGGTGGCGATCTCGTCCAGGCAGCGCAGCATCAGCGAGATCAGCGCGGGTTCCAGCTTGCGCTGGCTGTCGCGCACCGACATCAGCAAGCTTTCCAGGTGATGAGTGAAGCTGACCAGTGGCGTCAGGGAAAACAGCCCTGCCGACCCCTTGAGGGTGTGCATGGCACGAAACAGGCCATTGACTGCATCTTCGTCGTCGGGGGTCTGGTCCAGTTGCAGTAAATATTCCTCGGCCTGTTTGATCAGGTCGCCGGCTTCGTCGATGAAACCTCGGAGCAACTGGCTCCACTGTTCTCCATTGAGCATCTGCGTCTCCGGCTCAGGCCTGCGCCGTCGGGGTGATGGGAAGGAGCGATTGCAGGTGAAGTACCTCCAGCAGCTCGCGCGGACCGTCGGCGGTGCTGACGACCTCCAGGCTTGCCTGCTGTTGCCCCAGTTGGCGCTGCAGGGCCAGCAGTAGCTGGGCGCCGGCGCTGTCCAGTTCTTCCAACTGGGCGAGATCGAGTTGCCAGTGACCGCCCGCGACGCTGCCGTTCAGGGCTGCCAACAGTGCTTCGTGGGCCTGGCGCACCTCATAGATGGTCAGGCTGCCGACCAGCGTCAGGCGCTCGGGCTGCTGCTGCGGGTCGTGAATGAGCTCGAACATCTCAGCTGGCCAGCTTGTCGACGGCCGCCAGCAGTTGCTGCGGCTGGAATGGCTTGACGATCCAGGCCTTGGCACCGGCGGCCTGGCCCTCGGCTTTCTTGCCCTGTTCGCTTTCGGTGGTGAGCATCACGATGGGGGTGAAGCGGTATTCGTTGCGCGCTTTCACTTCCTTGACCAGGCCGATGCCGTCGAGGTTGGGCATGTTCACGTCGCTGATGATCAGGTTGATTTTCTGCCCGTTGAGCTTGGTCAGGGCGTCACGTCCGTCCACCGCTTCGATCACGGTGTGGCCGGCGCCGGAAAGGGTCATCTTCACCAGCTGGCGCATGGAGAGGGAGTCGTCGACTATCAGGATGGTCTTGGCCATGCCGGGTTGCTCCTTGGCTAATCAGAAAAAGGTCACGTCGTCTTGCTGTTTGGCGCTGCGCCGGCCACCGTGACGTTCTTCGTCGGTGGTGAAGCGATCACGCAGTTCCCTGAGCCAGCGCGTCGGGTTGGCGAGAATGCTGTCCTGTTCGCGCACGGCCTGCTGCAGGCGGCCAAGGTCGCTCTGCAGGTGGTCGAGCATCTGGTCGGTACGATCCTGAAACTGCAGGCTGACGATGATTTCCTGGATGTCCGCCTGGGTGGTGCGGGCGTCCTGCTGCAACTGCAGCGAGCTGTTGGAAAGCTCGTCGAGGTTGGCGCTGAGGCGCTGCATCACTTCGCCTGCCACCTGGTCGAGATAGTCGAGATTGCTCTTCTCGCTGCCGGACAGCTCTTCGGCGGCGGTCACCGTGGCGCGGATCGCCTGGTTGATTTCGCCAACCTTCTCGCCCATGCGCTGGCCGGTCTCTGCCGACAGGCTGGAGAGCTTGCGTACCTCGTCGGCGACCACCGAGAAGCCGCGGCCATGGTCGCCGGCGCGGGCGGCCTCGATGGCGGCATTGAGGGCGAGCAGGTTGGTCTGGCTGGCGATGTCCTGCACCAGTTTGGACATCTTCTGCAGTTCGCTGGCATAGCTGTCCAGGTGGGCGATGGTGCCGAGCAGTTCGTTCTTGCGCGCACTGGCGCCGTGGAACGAGGCAATGACTTCGTCCAGACGCTGGTGCGCCTCGCGCAGGTTGGCGGTTACGCCGCCACCGCCAATGGCCTGCTCCGAGCTGCTCAGGGTCTGCTCCAGTCGTCCGCTGAGCCCGGCGAAACGTTCGAACAGGCGCTGGATGTTGTCCTGCGCCAGTTGACGCACCTGGCCGAGGTTCTGGCTCCAGGCCGGCAGCACTTCGAGCAGCAGCGGTTCGACATTGGTCGGCGGCGTCGCGTCGGTGGCGGCTTCATCTATTCTTGTAGCGAAGGTAGGAACCGTACGCACGGGGCGCTGAAACAGCGCGGCCAGCGCGCTGAGGGCGCAGCCTGCGCCGATAAGCCAGGGCATGCCGGCGGCAAGCCCGGCGAGGCTGATGGCGATACCTGTCCAGAGAGCGGAGTAGGCGAGCACGGATGTTGATCTCTATCGGGGGGAATGTCGCAACGATAGAGCCTGGTACGTATGTGCGATATCGGGGACTCCCCTAGGTGCCCCTAGGGGCGCCCCGATGAGGATTGTCTGAGGCAGGGCAGGCTGGTATCTGTAATGGGCAACGAGTATGGTGGCAGAAAGCCAAGCTGCGGCTTTTTCAGAACCTGCCGATAACCTGGTACCCGGGCTTCGAGCCTGGTCCGCATCCGTTCATATTTCAGCAGGAGCAGGCGATGGCCGGCATTCTCGACTCCGTGGATCAACGTACACAGCTGGTCGGCGAGAACCGTCTGGAAATTCTTATGTTTCGCCTGGCAGGTCGTCAGTTGTTCGCGATCAACGTGTTCAAGGTGCAGGAAGTCCTGCAGATGCCTAAGTTGACCCTGATGCCGCAGCGCCATCCTTATGTCTGTGGCGTGGTCAACCTGCGCGGCCAGACCTTGCCGGTAATCGATCTGTCCCAGGCCATCGGCATGCGTCCGCTGGTACCGGACGAGCGCAGTACCATCATCGTCACCGAATACAACCGCTCCGTTCAGGCGTTTCTGGTGGGTAGCGTGGATCGCATCCTCAACCTCAACTGGGAGTCGATCCAGCCTCCACCCGGCGGCGCTGGGCGTCAGCACTACCTGACCGCGATCACCAAGGTCGATGACCAGATCGTCGAGGTCATCGATGTCGAAAAAGTGCTGGCCGAGATCGTGCCGATGAGTACCAAGGTCTCCGAGGAAAAACTCGCCGATCCATTGCTGGAGAAAGCGCGCGGTCGTGAAGTGCTGCTGGTGGACGACTCCAACGTGGCCCTGAGCCAAGTGCGTGACACCCTGTCGCAACTGGGCATTCGCCTGCATATGACCAGTGACGGTCTGAAGGCGCTCAACTTGCTGAAAAGCTGGGCTGACACTGGCGAAGTGATGACCGACAAGTTGCTGATGATCTTCACCGATGCCGAAATGCCGGAAATGGACGGCTATCGCCTGACCAGCGAGATTCGTAACGACCCGCGCCTCAAGGATCTTTACGTCGTGCTGCATACCTCGCTCTCGGGTAGCTTCAACGAGGCGATGGTGAAGAAGGTCGGCTGTGACAACTTCCTCTCCAAGTTTCAGCCGGACAAACTGGTGGATGTCGTTCGTCAGCGTCTGGCCCTCGACGAGCCAAGTTAAACACTTACAGCTCCGCGTGCTTGTGAGTATCGCCATCAGCTCGTATAACGGCGTTTTGCCGACAGGAAGCTGACCCATGCCGAGTCTCTCGGGGCTGTACCGTTACCCGCTCAAGTCTGGCCGCGGCGAAGTGTTGCAGCGCAGCGCGGTCGACGATCTAGGCCTGCAGGGTGATCGGCGCTGGATGCTGGTCGATGCCGACAACGGCCGTTTCATCACTCAGCGTCTGTTACCGCAGATGAGTCAGTTGAGCGCCCTGTACGATGCGCGCGGCGGCCTGACCCTGAGTGCGCCGGGGCATGATGATCTATCCGTGGCGCTGCCCGGTCCCGAGCAGGATCTGCGTGGCGTTATCGTCTGGCGCGACAGTTTGCGCGTGCCCGATGCGGGCGATGAAGCGGCTGAATGGCTTAGCGCGCTGCTGGGCAAGGCCTGTCGCCTGGTGCAGGTGCCGGAAGGGCGCACTCGCCAGGTCGATACAGCCTATGCCAAGCCGGGCGACCGTGTGGCCTTCGCCGATGGTTTTCCGCTGCTGTTGATTGGCCAGGCGTCGCTGGATGATCTTTCGCAGCGTGTCGGGCAGCCGCTTTCCATGCTGAGATTTCGCCCCAACCTGGTCGTCACCGGTAGCGAGCCCTACGCCGAAGATAGCTGGAAGCGTATCCGTATCGGCGAAGTGGAGTTCGATGTGGCCAAGGGCTGCTCGCGTTGCATTCTCACCACCATCGATCCGCAGACCGGCGAGCGCAATGCTCAGCGCGAGCCGCTGGCCACGCTCAAGACCTATCGTGAACGCGATGGCGATGTTTACTTCGGGCAGAACCTGTTGCCGCGTGGTGTTGGTGAGTTGCAGGTCGGGATGGCGGTGGAAGTGCTGGAATAGCAGGACGGGTGCCACGGCAAGCCCCGATCAGATGCTGTCTGGTCGGGGCTTTCGTTTTACTGATCGTCGAAGAAACGCTCGTTCCACGCCACCAGCGGGTGGGGGGCGTTGAGCTTCTGGCCGTAGATCACCGAGTAGGACAATACGTTCTGCACGTACTGGCGGGTTTCGTCGAACGGAATGTTCTCCACCCACACGTCATAGCTGAGGTGATTGGCGCCACGCAGCCACTGGCGTACCCGACCGGGGCCGGCGTTATAGGCGGCCGAAGCGAGCACGCGGTTGCCATTGAACTGGCCATATACCTGGCTCAGGTAGGCGGCGCCCAGCTGGATATTGGTGTCCGGGTTGAGTACATGCTGCGGCGAAGCCAGGGGAATGCCGAACTTGCGCGCGGTTTCCTTGGCGGTGGCAGGCATCAGCTGCATCAGGCCCATGGCGCCTGCGTGGGAGCGGGCATCGGCCATGAAGGCGCTTTCCTGGCGGGTGATGGCAAACACCCAGCTCGAATGCAGATCACGGCGCTTGGCCTCGCGCACCAGCTCGCTTCGATGGGCCATGGGGAAGCGCACTTCCAGGTCGTCCCAGTACTGGGCCTGGCTGATGGTGCGGATGGCCGGGAAGTACCACTCCATTTCATAGGCCAGGCGCGCCTGGGCCACCAGTTCGTCACGGCTGAACAGACGGCTGACGTGATACCACTCGCGGCGACCGTCGACGATCTGGCCGCGTGCATGGAATTCCATCGCGCGCTTGATACCGGCGGTATTGCGTACCTTCTGCACCACTTTGGGATCGAGCGCCAGCGGCTGGTTGTTCAGTTGATAGGGCGCCTTGACCTGATCCGCGGCCATGAAACCATAGAAGTCGCGTTCCTTGGCCAGCGCCTGGAACAGTACCGCCGGTTGCTGGCTGTTGGGTTGCGCCAGTTGCAGGCTGCGCGCATTCCAGTAGCGCCAGCGGTTGCTGCTGGCCAGATCGGACGGCATGTTCTGGGTCAGCTGATAGGCCTCTTCCCAGCGCCCGTGACGCAGAAGCAGACGCGCACGCCACTCGCTGACGGTGTTGTCACGCAGTTGCGGGTCGTACTTGGCCATCACTTGCAGGCCGCGCAGGTCGAAGCGTTGCGCCAGGCGCAGGCCGATTTGGCGGGCGATGGCGACCTGTTCGTCCGAGGAGAACTTCATGCGCTGGGCGTAGCCGTCGAGCAGGGCCAAGGCGTCTTCCGGGTTCTGCCGGGCCAGGCGACGCAGGCCAAGGCCGACCACATCGCTCATGGCGTCATCGGCGGGGGCGAAGCGTGCGGTGTTCTTCAATAGTTCCGGTTTCTGCGCCACCTCGACCATCAGCTTGCCGCGTTCGCCGAGCGTCGGCATGCCCTTGATGAGGAAGTTGGCCAAGCCATAGTTGCCGCTTTCCACCGCCAGTTTGGTGCGCTGCCAGCGTCGCTGCTCGGTGAGCTGGCCATTGGCGGCCCAGCGTTCGAACAGTGGGTCACAGGCGTTGGGTTGGGATTTGCCCACCAGCCAGAGCTTTTCGGCGGTGGCGTTGCCTTCGGCAGTCAGGCCGTGGCTGAGCTGGTACTGGCCGTACAGGCAGTCCAGTTCGGTGAAATTGAGCTTGGCATCGTAGTGGTCGAGGAAGGGCTTCCAGTCGCCACGCTCGGCCAGCCAGCGCAACCAGCGCAGTTTCATCCAGCTGGCCTGGGGCAGGTCTCCATGTTCGGCGAGAAACTTCTCGATCTCGGCATTACTGGCCGACTTGAGCCGGTTGGTCAGCTCGTCATAGGCCAGATAAGGCGTCAGTGGGTAGTCGCGCAGCGCGCTGGCGTACTGGCGATAAGGGCCGCTGTCGCCCTTGGCCAGGGCACGTTTGGCCTCGTCATAGTACTGGCGCTGCTGGGTGAGGCTGGCAGCTTCGACACTGGCGACGCCGCTGGCGGTGAGAATCAGACAGGAAACTACAGAGAGAAAGCGACTGCGCATGGCATTTCCAGGGCAAGCAGAGGTATGGGGCAACACGGTCCGTGTCGTTGCATACCCCTAGCTTAGCGCTTCATCGGGGCGCGGTGAATGCCGCGGTGCCGGACGGACACATGCAGCAAACATGCGCTTTGCCTACACCAGATGCTGAGCAGGGGCGCCACCTGTTGCGTCTGTGGAAACGGCAACAGCCGGCTTGCATCTCGGGTAGAATGCGCCCCCTGTTTCTGGAGATGCCCATGACCTTGCTCAAGTTTGCCGACGTATCCCTCGCCTATGGCGCCATGCCCCTGCTCGACGGAGTGTCCTGGCAGATCGCGCGGGGCGAGCGGGTGTGCATCATTGGCCGCAACGGCACCGGCAAATCGAGCATGCTGCGCCTGGTCAAGGGCGACCAGATGCCCGATGACGGTGAAATCTGGCGCGCACCTGGGCTGAAAATCGGCGAGCTGCCGCAGGAGCTGCCGCGTGCCGATGAGCGCACGGTGTTCGATGTGGTTGCCGAAGGCCTGGCCGGCGTTGGCGAATTGTTGGCACGTTATCACCATCTGGCGCAGAACATTCATGGCGACGATGACCTCGAGCAACTGATGCACGTGCAGCAGGAGCTGGAAGCCAAAGACGGCTGGCGTCTGCAGCAACTGGTCGACAGTACCCTGAGTCGCCTGCAGTTGCCGGCTGACAAGACCCTGGCCGAACTCTCCGGTGGCTGGCGCCGTCGCGTCTTGCTGGCCCAGGCACTGGTTTCCGAGCCGGACCTGCTGCTGCTCGACGAGCCGACCAACCACCTCGACATCGGCGCCATCGCCTGGCTGGAAGAGGCGCTGAAGGACTTTGGCGGCGCCGTGCTGTTCATTACCCACGACCGTTCCTTCCTGCAGAACCTGGCCACGCGCATCCTCGAACTGGATCGTGGCGGCCTGATCGACTGGAACGGTGACTACGCCAGCTTCCTGGTACACAAGGAGCAGCAGCTGGCCGCCGAGGAAACCGCCAACGCGCTGTTCGACAAGCGCCTGGCCCAGGAAGAGGTGTGGATTCGTCAGGGCATCAAGGCCCGCCGTACCCGTAACGAGGGGCGCGTGCGTGCGCTCAAGGCGATGCGCGCGGAACGGAGCGAGCGCCGCGAGCGCCAGGGCAAGGCGAATATCCAGCTCGATACCGCGGACAAGTCCGGCAAGCAGGTGATGGTGGCGGAGAACGTCAGTTTCGCTCACGCCGGCGGGCCATTCCTGGTCAAGGATTTTTCCATGGTCCTGCAGCGTGGCGACCGCATCGGCCTGCTGGGCGCCAACGGTACCGGCAAGACCACCCTGCTCAAGCTGTTGCTCAGCGACCTGCAACCGAGCAGCGGCAAGATCGAGGTCGGCACCAAGCTGGAAGTGGCGTATTTCGACCAATTGCGTCACCAGCTCGAGCCGGAAAAGACGGTGATCGACAACGTTGCCGAAGGTCGTGACTTCATCACTATCGATGGCCAGAGCCGGCATGTGCTGAGCTACCTGGGCGACTTCCTGTTCAGCCCCCAGCGTGCTCGTACGCCAGTCAAAGCGCTATCGGGGGGCGAACGGGCACGACTGTTGCTGGCCAAGTTGTTCAGCAAGCCAGCCAACCTGCTGGTGCTTGACGAACCGACCAACGACCTGGACGTAGAAACCCTGGAACTGCTCGAAGAAGTGCTGCTTAATTTCCCAGGCACTGTGCTGATGGTCAGCCACGACCGAGCCTTCCTCGATAACGTCGTGACCAGCACGCTGGTGTTCGAGGGCGAAGGCAAGGTGCGTGAATACGTCGGTGGCTATCAGGATTGGCTGCGCCAGGGCGGTTCGCCGCGCCTGCTCGGTGTGGGTGAAAGCAAGTCCGGTAAAGCCGAACTGGCCACTGCCATCGTCGAAGCGCCTACACCGGCTGCAGTCGTTTCGGCGCAGGAGAGCGCCGAACCTGCGAAGAAGAAACTAAGCTATAAGCTGCAGCGCGAGCTGGAGGCGATTCCGGGACAGATCGATGCCCTGGAACAGGAGATGGCGGCTATGCAGGAGCAGGTCTCCGATCCTGCTTTCTACCAGCAGCCGGTGCAGATCACTGCGCAAGTATTGGCGCGTCTCGACGACTTGCAGAAGGAGTTGGACACGTTGCTCGAGCGCTGGGCAGAGCTGGAAGGCTGACGAAGGAACGAACAGGCAATGGCCATCGAGTACCGCATTACTCTCGACGACAATCATCAGTTCAGCTACCGGATCGAGCTGAATCGCGAGTATGACGCCGTTGAGGCGCAACAGGCTCCCGCCTGGACGCGTCTTGAGCATCAGCAATGCAGCAATTGTCCGCTCAGTCGCGACCAGTTCAGCCATTGTCCGGCAGCGGTCGATCTGCATCGGGTGATCGAGGATTTTCGCGGCTTGCCAGCCTTCAAGAAGGCCGGCGTCTGGGTGCGCACGCCGGAGCGTGACTACACCAAGCATGTCGGATTGGAAGAAGGCCTGCGTGCGTTGCTCGGTGTGATCATGGCCACCAGCGCCTGTCCGGTGCTGGCGCGCCTGAAACCCATGGCGCAGCACCATCTGCCGTTTGCCAACAACCAGGAGTTCATCCTGCGTGCGGTATCGCTGTACCTGACGCGGCAGTATTTCAACATGCGCGAGGGACGTCTGGCCGATTGGGAGCTGAAGGGGTTGGTGCGTCTGTTCCAGCAACTGAAGCTGGTCAATCAGGCTTTCTGGCAGCGCATTCACGATACCTGTGAAGGCGACTCCAACCTCAAGGCGTTCCTTACCTTCTTCTCGATGTCATCGAGCATGACGGTGTCGCTGGAGACCCAGCTGCAAAAGATTCGCCCGCTGGTGATGAGTGCGGGCGAGTCGTTCGAGTAAGAGGGTGTCTACAAAATGGCTGCACTTGGCAATACTGCGTTGAAAATGATCTCGCGTGCGAGCCCAGGCTAGGCGCCCCCGACAGAAATGCTCATTTACAGCACGTAAAGTCGACCGGACTCCGACCGTTTCTCGATCGTTTTTGCGGGGCCGCCATCGGTATTGTCTTGCCTTTGTTCGCCTATCTTGTAAACACCCTCTAAGGCCGAAGCCAAAAAGCTAGCCGCTGAAGCGCCTCCCACGGGCAGAGCCAGCGCGGCTACTGTGGGAGGAGCTTCAGCCGCGATGCGATCTCAAGCGCCTTTTTCACCTTTCTTCAGGCGCACTGCGAGTACATCGCAGGGCGCACCGTGCAGCACGTCATTGGCGGTGGAGCCCAGCAACAGCGCCAGGCCGTGGCGTCCATGGCTGCCGACCACGATCAGATCACAATCTTGTTCTTCGGCCAGGCGGTGGATTTCCTGGCGCGGTTGGCCATAAGCCAGATGGCGCTGGTCCGCAGTCAGCTCGGGATACTTGCCGGTGAAGCTGTCCAGGCGCTCGCGAGCCTGTTCGAACTGCTGTTGCTGTAGCATCGACAGGTCCATCGGCACGTCGCCGCCGAAGGCCATGGCCATTGGCTCAACGATATGCACCAGGGACATCTTGGCGCCACTGGCCTGGGCCAGCTTCTGCGCGCGCACCACTACTGGGTCGCATTCCTCGGTCAGGTCGACGGCGACCAGAATGTGCTGGTAGGGCATGGTGAACTCCTCCTTAAGGGGGGCAAATGGCTCTGTATCAAGTATGGCCCCATTGGGTGAGATAGGGCGACTGGTCATTAAAAAGACAAATAAAAGCCCGGTGCGAGCACCGGGCAATAGTTGGGCCAGGCAGGCCGGAAACATGGGGCATCAGTGTTGGCTGGTGGCGTACTGGGCGGCAACGGCTTCCAGACCTTCGATGATGCTGTCGGAATACTTGCTGATCAGGAAAGGTACGGTGTTTTCGTTGTAATTGCGTAAAGACTTCTCGATATAACGCCATTTGGTGCCGATGGCGTTCAGGGCCGCGCTGATCTCCGGGGTGTTCTGCTGGGCGGCGCTGAGATTGTCCAGTTTGCTGGCGAACTCGCCGGCCAGCTCGTCGATGGCGCGTTCTTCGCCGCCGCCGAAGAAGCTGGCGCCGACCGAGGCGCTGCGTGAAGCATAGTCCAGAGCGATGTTCTGCATCAGCAGGCTTTGTTCGCGGCTCTTCTGGGTCAGCTGCGGTACGTTGAAACCGCTTTCTTGCTGAATCTTCTGATAGAGCTCCTGACTAATGGCCATGATGTTTTGGTTGCTTTCAGCCAGGTCGGCGACAGGTTGCAGGTCGGTGTAGCCCTGACTGCGCATGGCTTCCATCAGTGCCTGGAGTCCGTCGCGATAACTTTGCCAATTGGTTTGCAGCTGCGCGCGTAGCGCCTTGCTCGCATCGCCGGGCATTTCGCCCAGGCTGTCAAGGTGCGATTGGCCTTCCTGCAGGGATTCGCCAATCATCCGTGCATAGCGCTGGTCGCCTTCCATGCCCTTGTACATGTAGAAGTCGCCCAGGCTTTTCTGTGTGGCCAGGCGCAGCTGGTGCAGGCGCAACAGATCATTGGCTGGCGCGGCGCTGAGCAAGGTGGAGAAGAGTGACGTGAAGACGAAAAGGAGCAGGGCGCCCAGGGGAAATGCAAGCGAACGGCGGCTCGACATTGGTGACTCCGTGTGGCCCATCGTGGGGCTCGATTTGTTTTTGTATTGCCCTCAGATGGCGCTGTGCCAGCCGAAAGTGAGACGACTGTACCCGGAGCGTGGCGATTTGGCTAGGCGCCTGGGCGTGCGTAAGCCAAGCAGGAAAAACCTCGCAATGGTGCGTTATTGACGCTGTTTATCGAAACCGGCTGGAGGCCGCGGGCGGCCTGGGTTGGGTAAATCTTCGGGAGATCGACGAAAAGAGGCCAATTGACAAGTGCGGGCTTTTCCCTGAAGGTGTGCACACCCAAATCAAACGGGCGTATGAATTGAGCGTTTGCCTTGTAAGGCGCGCCATATGCAGCCCGAATATCGCGTCGGTGGGTGTGTCGTACCGATTGGGGCTATGCTCAGGCGGCGTTGCTGCGGGCTGGCCTGCCGGTTGGCTCCGATGTGTACTGTTCAGCTTCCATACCGTGGAGATCAGTTGATGATTTACGAAGGTAAAGCCATCACGGTTAAGGCTCTTGAGAGCGGCATCGTCGAATTGAAGTTCGACCTCAAGGGTGAGTCCGTCAACAAATTCAACCGTCTTACCCTCAACGAGCTGCGCGCCTCCGTCGACGCGATCAAGGCTGACGGTTCGATCAAGGGCGTGATTGTCACCAGTGGCAAGGACGTGTTCATCGTCGGCGCCGATATCACCGAGTTCGTCGACAACTTCAAACTGCCCGACGCAGAGCTGGTGGCTGGCAACCTGGAAGCCAACAAGATCTTCAGTGATTTCGAAGACCTCGCCGTGCCGACCGTGGTCGCCATCAACGGCGTCGCCCTGGGTGGCGGTTTCGAGATGTGCCTGGCCGCTGACTACCGCGTCATGAGCGACAGCGCCAAGATCGGCCTGCCGGAAGTCAAACTGGGCATCTACCCGGGCTTCGGCGGCACCGTGCGTCTGCCGCGCGTGATCGGCACCGACAACGCTGTCGAGTGGATCGCCTCGGGCAAGGAAAACCGTGCCGATGACGCCCTGAAAGTGGGCGCCGTCGATGCTGTGGTCAGTGCAGACAAACTGCAGGCCGCCGCACTGGATCTGGTCAAGCGCGCCATCTCCGGCGAGCTGGACTACAAGGCCAAGCGTCAGCCCAAGCTGGAAAAGCTCAAGCTCAACGCGATCGAGCAGATGATGTGCTTCGAGACCGCCAAGGGCTTCGTCGCTGGCCAGGCCGGCCCGAACTATCCGGCTCCGGTCGAAGCGATCAAGACCATTCAGAAAGCCGCCAACTTCGGCCGTGACAAGGCGCTGGAAGTCGAGGCCACCGGCTTCGTCAAGCTGGCCAAGACCTCGGTTGCCGAGAGCCTGATCGGCCTGTTCCTCAATGATCAGGAACTGAAGAAGAAAGCCAAGCACCACGACGAAATCGCTCGCGACGTGAAACTGGCCGCCGTACTCGGCGCCGGCATCATGGGTGGCGGCATCGCCTATCAGTCGGCTTCCAAAGGTACGCCGATCCTGATGAAGGATATCCGTGAAGAGGGTATCCAGATGGGCTTGAACGAGGCTTCCAAGCTGCTCGGCAAGCGCGTCGAGAAAGGCCGCATGACCCCGGCGAAGATGGCCGAAGCGCTCAACGCCATTCGCCCGACTATGTCCTACGGCGATTTCGGCAACGTCGACATCGTCGTCGAAGCCGTGGTCGAGAACCCCAAGGTCAAGCAGATCGTGCTGGCCGAAGTGGAAGATGCGGTGCGTGAAGATGCCATCCTGGCCTCCAACACCTCGACCATCTCCATCTCCCTGCTGGCCCAGGCGCTCAAGCGTCCGGAAAACTTCGTCGGCATGCACTTCTTCAACCCGGTACACATGATGCCGCTGGTGGAAGTCATTCGTGGCGAGAAGTCCAGCGAAGTGGCCGTGGCCACCACCGTTGCCTACGCCAAGAAGATGGGCAAGAACCCGATCGTGGTCAACGACTGCCCGGGCTTTTTGGTCAACCGCGTGCTGTTCCCGTACTTCGGGGGCTTCTCCAAGTTGCTGGGCTTCGGTGTCGACTTCGTGCGTATCGACAAGGTAATGGAGAAATTCGGCTGGCCCATGGGCCCGGCCTACCTCTCCGACGTGGTCGGCATCGACACCGGCCACCATGGCCGTGACGTCATGGCCGAAGGCTTCCCGGACCGTATGGCCGTGGAAGGCAAGACTGCCGTCGACGTGATGTACGACGCCAATCGCCTGGGTCAGAAGAACGGCAAGGGTTTCTACGCCTACGAGACCGACAAGCGCGGCAAGCCGAAGAAGGTCACTGACCCGGCGGCTTATGAGCTGCTCAAGTCCATCGTGGTTGAAGAGCGTGAAGTCACCGACGAGGACATCATCAACTTCATGATGATCCCGCTGTGCATGGAAACCGTTCGTTGCCTGGAAGACGGCATTGTCGACACCGCAGCCGAGGCCGACATGGGCCTGATCTACGGTATCGGCTTCCCTCCCTTCCGTGGCGGTGCGCTGCGCTACATCGACTCCATCGGTGTGGCTGAATTCGTCGCCCTGGCTGACAAGTATGCCGAGCTGGGCGCCCTGTACCACCCGACCGCAAAACTTCGCGAAATGGCCGCCAAGGGCCAGAAGTTCTTCGGTTAATCGTGCAGCGAACAGAGCGAGAGTAGAAATATGAGCCTGAATCCTAGAGATGCAGTGATCGTCGACTTCGGTCGTACCCCGATGGGTCGTTCCAAGGGCGGCATGCACCGCAACACCCGCGCCGAGACCATGTCTGCGCACCTGATCAGCAAGCTGCTGGAGCGTAACGCCAAGGTCGATCCGGCTGAAGTAGAGGACGTGATCTGGGGCTGCGTCAACCAGACCCTGGAGCAGGGCTGGAACATCGCGCGCATGGCGTCGCTGATGACCCAGATCCCGCACACCAGTGCCGGCCAGACCGTCAGCCGTCTGTGCGGTTCGTCCATGAGCGCCCTGCACACTGCCGTGCAGGCGATCCAGACCGGCAACGGCGACGTCTTCGTCGTTGGTGGTGTGGAGCACATGGGCCACGTCGGCATGATGCACGGCGTCGACCCGAACCCGCACCTGTCGCTGTACGCCGCCAAAGCGTCCGGCATGATGGGCCTGACCGCCGAAATGCTGGGCAAGATGCACGGCATCAGCCGTGAGGCGCAGGACGCCTTCGGTGAGCGTTCGCACCGTCTGGCACACAAGGCCACCGTCGAAGGCAAGTTCAAGGATGAAATCATCCCAATGCAAGGCTACGACGAGAACGGTTTCCTGAAGATGTTTGATTTCGATGAAACCATTCGTCCGGAAACCACCCTCGAGAGCCTGGCTGCGCTGAAGCCTGCGTTCAACCCGAAAGGCGGCACCGTGACTGCAGGTACTTCCTCGCAGATCACTGACGGCGCTTCCTGCATGATCGTCATGAGTGCCCAGCGCGCTCAGGACCTGGGTATCACCCCGATGGCCGTGGTTCGCGCCATGGCCGTTGCCGGTGTGGATCCGGCGATCATGGGTTACGGCCCGGTACCGTCCACTCAGAAGGCCCTCAAGCGCGCCGGTCTGAGCATGGCCGACATCGATTTCGTCGAGCTCAACGAAGCCTTCGCTGCCCAGGCCCTGCCTGTGCTGAAGGACCTGAAACTGCTCGACAAGATGGAAGAGAAGGTCAACCTGCACGGCGGCGCGATCGCCCTGGGTCACCCCTTCGGTTGTTCCGGTGCCCGTATCTCCGGTACCCTGCTCAACGTCATGAAACAGAACGGCGGCACTTTCGGTGTCTCCACCATGTGCGTGGGCCTCGGCCAAGGCATCACCACCGTCTTCGAGCGCGTTTAAGCGCTAGCGGACAGAAACCGGGGCCCAGCGCCCCGGTTTTGCTTTTTACGGCTTTTTATTTTCGGGAACCGCTCATGCAGTTGCAGCCAGGACTCTATCGCCACTACAAAGGCCCGCAGTACCGCGTATTTGGGGTGGCACGCCATTCCGAAAACGAGGAGGTGGTGGTGGTCTACCAGGCGCTATACGGCGAGTTTGGCCTGTGGGTGCGGCCGCTGAGCATGTTCTGCGAAGAGATCGAGGTGGACGGCAAGCGCGTTCCGCGCTTTGCTTTGATTCAGGCCGAAGTCAGCCCCATCGGCGCTTCTCAAGTCTGACTGCGCAGCTCCCTGCGCTTGACCTTCGCTTGGTCACCACTATATATAGCGGGGCCTCAAGGCTCCCTGCCTTTTATATTTCGCAATTCAGGAATTCTCTGATCCATGGGCAAATCGCTGGTCATCGTGGAATCCCCGGCCAAGGCCAAGACCATCAACAAGTACCTGGGCAGCCAGTACGTGGTGAAGTCGAGCATCGGCCACATCCGTGACCTGCCTACCAGCGGCTCGGCAAGCGCCAGCAAGGAGCCAGCCAAGCGCGGCAAGGCTGCTGCCGCTGAGACGCCTGCGCTGTCGCCCAAGGAAAAGGCCAAACGCCAGCTGTTCACCCGTATGGGGGTCGACCCCGAGCACGGTTGGAAGGCCAAATACGAGATCCTGCCCGGCAAGGAAAAGGTGATCGAAGAGCTGCGCCGTCTGGCCAAGGATGCTGACACCATCTATCTCGCAACCGACTTGGACCGCGAAGGGGAAGCCATTGCCTGGCACCTGCGCGAATCCATTGGTGGCGATGACAGCCGCTACAAGCGCGTGGTGTTCAACGAGATCACCAAGAAGGCGATTCAGGAAGCCTTCTCCAAGCCCGGCGAGCTGGACATCAACCGCGTCAACGCCCAGCAGGCGCGTCGCTTCCTCGACCGCGTGGTGGGCTACATGGTCTCGCCGCTGCTGTGGGCGAAGATCGCCCGTGGCCTGTCTGCCGGCCGTGTGCAGTCGGTGGCGGTGAAGCTGGTGGTGGCGCGCGAGAAAGAAATCCGCGCTTTCGTGCCGGAAGAATACTGGGAAGTGCATGCTGACCTCGGTACTGCGAAAAACGCCAAGGTGCGTTTCGAGGTGGTGCGCGAAAGTGGCGCCGCCTTCAAGCCGGTCAACGAGGCGCAGGCCATGGCCGCGCTGGAGAAGCTCAAGGCTTCCAGCTACAGCGTGGTCAAGCGCGAAGACCGTCCGACCAGCAGCAAGCCGTCGGCGCCCTTCATTACCTCCACCCTGCAGCAGGCCGCGAGCAACCGCCTGGGCTTCGGGGTGAAGAAGACCATGATGATGGCTCAGCGTCTCTACGAGGCCGGCTACATCACCTATATGCGTACCGACTCGACCAACCTGTCGAACGATGCCGTGGAGATGGTGCGTGGCTTCATCGGCAGTGAGTACGGCGACAAGTACCTGCCGGGCAAGCCGAATCAGTATTCGAGCAAGGAAGGCGCCCAGGAGGCTCACGAAGCGATTCGTCCGTCCGACGTCAACCTGCGCCCGACTCAGTTGTCCGGCATGGAGCGTGATGCCGAGCGTCTGTATGACCTGATCTGGCGTCAGTTCGTCGCCTGCCAGATGCCGCCGGCCGAATACCTTTCCACCAGCGTCACCGTGGCTGCTGGCAGCTTCGAGTTGCGCGCCAAGGGCCGCATTCTCAAGTTCGACGGTTATACCCGCGTGCTGCCGCAGCAGAGCAAACCGGGCGAGGACGATGTCCTGCCGGAAATGAAGGAAGGCGAAGGCCTCAAGCTGATTCAGCTCGACCCCAGCCAGCACTTCACCAAGCCGCCGGCGCGTTACTCCGAAGCCAGCCTGGTCAAGGAGCTGGAAAAGCGCGGTATTGGCCGGCCGTCCACCTATGCGGCGATCATCTCCACCATTCAGGATCGCGGCTATGTCACGGTGCATAACCGCCGATTCTATGCCGAGAAGATGGGTGACATCGTCACCGAGCGTCTCGACGAGAGCTTCGCCAACCTGATGGATTACAGCTTCACCGCCACCATGGAAGAGCATCTCGACGATGTGGCCCAGGGTGAGCGCGAGTGGAAGCACCTGCTCGACGAGTTCTACGGCGACTTCAAGAAGAAGCTCGAAGTGGCCGAAGCGGGCGAGGGCGGCATGCGTGCCAACCAGCCGACCCTGACCGACATTCCCTGCCGCGAGTGCGGCCGGCCAATGATGATTCGTACCGCCTCCACCGGCGTGTTCCTCGGTTGCTCGGGCTACGCGCTGCCGCCGAAAGAGCGCTGCAAGGCCACCATCAACCTGGTGCCGGGTGACGAGATCGCGGCGGACGATGAGGGCGAATCCGAGTCCCTGGTGCTGCTCGGCAAGCACCGCTGCCCGATCTGCGCCACGGCGATGGATGCCTATCTGCTGGATGAAACCCGCAAGCTGCACATCTGTGGCAATAACCCGGATTGCACGGGCTACGAGATCGAGCAGGGCCAGTACCGTATCAAGGGCTATGAAGGTCCGAGCCTGGAGTGCGACAAGTGCGGTAGCCAGATGCAGCTCAAGACTGGCCGTTTCGGCAAGTTCTTCGGTTGCACCAATACCAGCTGCAAGAACACCCGCAAGCTGCTCAAGAATGGTGAAGCGGCGCCACCGAAGATGGACAAGGTGGAGATGCCCGAGCTCAAGTGCGAGAAGGTGGACGACACCTACGTGCTGCGTGACGGCGCATCGGGCCTGTTCCTGGCTGCCAGTCAGTTCCCGAAGAACCGCGAGACGCGCGCGCCACTGGTGCTGGAAATCGTCCCGCACAAGCACGAGATCGACCCCAAGTACCACTTCCTTTGCGATGCCCCGCAGAAGGACCCGGATGGTCGCCCGGCGGTGATTCGTTACAGCCGCAAGACCAAGGAGCAGTACGTACAGTCCGAGGTCGATGGCAAGCCTACCGGCTGGCGCGCGTTCTACGATGGCGGCAAGTGGAAGGTCGAGGACAAGCGCTGATTGCAGCGTTCTGACGAGATGCGCGCCTGCAAATGCTAGCGCGTATCATGCTTCGATATGCCGTGGAGGCTGCAACAATGGCCAAAGAAATCTATACCCGCACCAATCAGAAGATCTTCTCCGCCGGCCTTGCTCTGGATAACTGGCGCAAGGCCGAGGCCTCCGCTGCGTTCAACCTGCAGGCATTGGTGCAAGCCGAGCGAGAAGCTGCACTGTTTCACCTGTACGGTGGGCTGCTCGGACTGTGTCATGAGATTGCCGGCTATTACCGCATGAACGACGCTATGCCCTCGCGTGTCGAGTCCTTCGTGCAGCAGGCGGTGCTCGACGGCTCGCCCAGCCCTGAGCTGGCCGAGTTGGTCGAATTGGCGCAGCAGCGCGAAACCTGGTTGGCCGAGTTGCTGGCCGCTTATGCTGCGCTGTTCCAGCCGCCGCGTGAGGAGCGCAAGGCCAAGGTTGATCCGTCCATGCCGTTGATCACTGCCGTCAGCGTTGGCGAAGAGCCGGTCGAACTGAGTATCGATGACGTCGATGCCTGGCGTCAGCAGCTCAAGACCCTGGTGCTGCGTTTTCGCGAAGGCCTCAGCGAGTGCTGATTGGGTTTAACTGGACCAGTGGGCTGGGGATGATCCCGGCTGGCTGTTACAATGTCGTGTTTTTGCACAGAGACTGAGCCATGCCTACATCCTTTCTGGAAATCGTCGAACTGCCCGATGGGCGTATTGCCCTGCGTCGCGCAGAGGATGAAGAGGCGTTGGTGACTCTGGACTTCTCCGCTGATGCCAAGGCTTTCCTGCAGGGGCAGCACATCGAGGTGGCCAAGGCCATGCTCAATGTCGGCGTGCAGATGGCCGGCCGAATGGCTGAGGGCGATTTCAGTGGCGAAGAAGAAGGCTCGCGCGTTCTGCACTGAAGCCGCTACGCTTTAATGAAAACGGGGCTCCAATGGAGCCCCGTTTTCGTTGGTGGATCTTTAACCCAGGCTGATATTCAGGCTTTGTGCCCCGCCGGCATTGGCTGCATGGGCGAGACGCTGGCGAGTACTGCACTCAACCGGGTGTAGCCAACTGATGACGGTATGGCTGCGTCCCAGCTTCAGCGCTTCTTCTGCCAGCTCAAGAGCGTTTTGCCCTTGTCGCGGATGCAGCAGCAGGATGCGTTCACGGTTCAGCCCAGCATCGCGCAGCCAGCTTTGTGTGAGGCTGGCCGGCGGTGCCACCAGAGTCAGCCAGCGCGCATCCTGGTTCTGGCTCAGTTCGCGAAGAATCGGCGCCAGCAAGTGCAGGCAGTGGCCAGCTGCGCCGCGTAGAGCCAGTTCGCTGAACGCCTGATCATCCTCGCTGCGAGAGATGTCACCGGTCGCTACCTGTGGCTCACTCGACGATCCGCCTAGAAAGGCGTCGAAAAGGGGAAGTTGTGGGCGCTCGAAAGACTGCTGCACGTGCATGGTGTCTCCTCAGCGGCGGATTACACCGACGCTCAAACCTTCGATGACAAGGTCCTGGTGCTCCAGGTCTACTTCGATCGGGGCGAACTCAGGATTCTCGGCAATCAGCCAGACCTTGTTACCCTCGCGCTTGAAGCGTTTGACCGTCACTTCGTCGTCGATCCGCGCGACGACGATCTGGCCATTACGTGCTTCACGGGTAGTGTGCACGGCGAGCAGATCGCCATCGAAAATACCGATGTCCTTCATGCTCATGCCGCGTACGCGCAGCAGGTAGTCGGCTTTGGGTTGAAAGAATGCCGGATTGATCTGGCAGGATTCCTCGACATGTTGCTGAGCGAGGATCGGCGCGCCCGCGGCGACACGACCGATTACCGGGAGGCCTGCATCTTCGTTCGCGGCGCCTGCTTCGAAACCGGGAATGCGGATGCCGCGTGAAGCGCCTGGGGTCATCTCGATGGCACCCTTGCGTGCAAGGGCCTTGAGGTGCTCTTCTGCGGCATTGGGTGATTTGAACCCGAGCTCCTGAGCGATCTCCGCACGGGTAGGTGGGTAGCCGTTGTCTTCCAGGCAGCGTTTGATGAAGGCGAGAATCTCGGCTTGGCGTGGCGTCAGTTTCAGCATGGCTGGGCTCTGTCTTTTTATACAGTGACTGGGATTATATACAGTAAGCAGGGCTTGGCAACGACCATTTTGCAGATGCCTGTGATCTGGCTTGTTACCCAGGTTGGGTAATCTGCGTCTCTGCTTGTTGTAAGCTGTGACTGGCCGGCCAAAAGACGGCTCATGCGGCTTGACAATTCAGTGGAATGAAACGTATGTTTCAAACAAGTGTTTGTCAGGTGAGAACTCATGGCTCAGTCGGAAACCGTTGAACGCATTCTCGATGCTGCGGAACAGCTGTTCGCGGAAAAAGGCTTCGCCGAGACCTCGCTGCGGCTGATCACCAGCAAGGCAGGGGTCAACCTGGCTGCCGTCAACTACCACTTCGGTTCGAAGAAGGCACTGATTCAGGCGGTCTTCTCGCGTTTCCTCGGGCCTTTCTGCGCCAGCCTGGAAAAGGAACTCGATCGCCGTCAGGCCAAGTCCGACACCCAGGTTTCCCTGGAAGAGCTGCTCGAATTGCTGGTCGAGCAGGCCTTGGCCGTGAAGCCGCGTAGCGGCAATGATCTCTCTATTTTCATGCGTCTGCTTGGCCTGGCCTTCAGCCAGAGCCAGGGACACCTGCGCAAGTACCTGGAAGAGGTCTACGGCAAGGTCTTCCGTCGTTACATGCTGCTGGTACATGAGGCTGCGCCGCGCATTCCGCCGCTGGAGCTGTTCTGGCGCGTGCACTTCATGCTCGGCGCCGCTGCGTTCAGCATGTCCGGCATCAAGGCGCTGCGTGCGATGGCCGAGACCGACTTTGGCGTGAACACCTCGATCGAGCAGGTGATGCGCATGATGGTGCCGTTCCTGGCTGCCGGCATGCGCTCGGAGACTGGGGTCGCCGACCCGGCGTTGGCCGGCGCGCAACTCAAGCCGCGTACCAAGACGCCGAGCGCCGCGCCCAAGGTTTGACCTGATGGCAGGTGGGCTTGGCTTCGCCCTTCGGCTAAGCTAGCGGCCCATGTCCGATCTCGATCTACTCCATATTTCCATTGCCGATCAGGCGCTCTACGGCTTACGTGCTGGGCGACTGGCTCTGAGCCTGCCTGTCTCCACGGCGCTCAATGGCGCGGGCGAGCGCAGCGGCTCGGGCTGCACGCCGCGCGGGCTGCATCAGGTGCGCGCGAAGATCGGCGCCGGCTTGCCCTTGGCTGCGGTATTGCGCGGTCGTCGCTGGACAGGGGAAGTGTGGTCGCCTGAGCTGCACGAGCAGTTTCCCGGTCGCGACTGGATTCTCACCCGTATTCTCTGGTTGAGCGGTCTTGAGCCAGGGCGCAATCGCCTGGGCGAGGTCGATACCTTTCGCCGATACATCTATCTGCATGGCACACCGGATACGGAACCCATGGGGACGCCGTTGTCCCATGGCTGCATTCGTTTGCGTAACGCCGACATGCTGGCGCTTTTCGAGCGTGTACCGCCGCACTGCAAGGTGCGTATCGATGAGGCCCCGTGCCCGCAGTGGGCTGCAGACCAAGTCTTCACCTAAGGAAATACGTTTATGCAAGGCTCTTTGATGATGGACATCGCTGGTACCTGGTTGAGCGCTGAGGATCGCCAGATGCTGCGCCAGCCCGAAGTGGGCGGTCTGATCATTTTTGCCCGCAATATCGAATCGCCGCGCCAGGTGCGCGAACTGTGCCAGAGCATTCGGGCGGTACGCCCGGACCTGCTGCTGGCCGTGGATCAGGAAGGTGGCCGGGTGCAGCGCCTGCGCCAGGGCTTTCTGCGCCTGCCAGCGATGCGTGCCATCGCCGATAACGACAATGCCGAGGAGCTGGCTGAGCACTGTGGCTGGCTGATGGCGACCGAGGTGTTGGCGGTTGGCCTGGATCTGAGTTTTGCGCCGGTGCTGGATCTCGACCACCAGCGCAGTGCGGTGGTTGGCAGTCGTGCCTTCGAGGGGGATGCGCAGCGCGCGACCGCGCTGGCTGCTGCTTTTATCCGTGGTATGCATCAGGCGGGGATGGCAGCTACCGGCAAACACTTTCCGGGACACGGTTGGGCCGAGGCGGACTCTCACGTTGCCATCCCGCTCGACGAGCGCAGCCTTGATGAAATCCGCGCCTGCGACATGCAGCCGTTCAAGCACCTGGCGCACGAGCTTGATGCAGTGATGCCGGCGCATGTCATCTATCCTCTGATTGATGAGCAGCCGGCTGGCTTCTCCCGTCGCTGGCTGCAGGACATCCTGCGTGGCGAGCTGGGTTTCGACGGTATGATCTTCAGTGATGACCTGTCCATGGCCGGTGCCCATGTGGTCGGCGATGCTGGTAAACGTATCGAGGCCGCGCTGGCGGCCGGTTGCGATATGGGCCTGGTGTGCAACGACCGCGGTTCCGCCGAGCTGGCGCTCAGTGCGCTGCAGCGTCTGCAGGTGACACCGCCTGCACGCCTCGAACGCATGCGCGGCCGTGCCCATGCCACTACCGAATACCGCCAGGCTCCACGCTGGCTTACCGCTGTGGCGGCCTTGAGAGCCGCCCAGTTGCTTGACTGAGGACCTGCCTATGACTGTCTACGCGATTATCGGTGGTACCGGCCTGACCCAGTTGGAAGGGTTGACGATTCACGAAGCGTTGCCACTGGATACGCCATATGGCGCGCCCTCGGCCGATATCCTGCGCGGCAGTTACGCCGGGCGCGAGGTGCTGTTCCTTGCGCGGCACGGGCAGCCGCATCGCATTGCACCGCACCAGGTGAACTACCGGGCCAACCTCTGGGCGCTCAAGCAGGCCGGCGCCAAGGCCATCCTCGCGGTCAACGCGGTGGGTGGGATTCACGCCGCCATGGGCACCGGGCAATTCTGCGTGCCGCATCAGATCATCGATTACACCTCCGGGCGGGCACATACCTTCTATGAAGGCGATCTGGAGCATGTCACCCATGTCGATTTCAGCCAGCCTTATGACAGGCAGTTGCGCGAGCGGCTCGTGGCAGCGCTGCGCGCCGAGAATGCCGCATTCAGTGATCACGGGGTCTATGGCTGTACCCAGGGGCCTCGACTGGAGACAGTGGCGGAGATTGCCCGAATGGAGCGCGATGGCTGCGATCTGGTGGGCATGACCGGTATGCCTGAAGCTGTATTGGCGCGCGAGCTGGCGCTGCCTTATGCCTGCCTGGCGCTGGTGGTGAACCCGGCTGCTGGCAAGTCCACGGCCTTGATCACCATGGCCGAGATCGAGCGGGTGCTGGAGCAGGGGATGGGAACGGTCAAATCGGTACTGGTGCGGGTGCTGGCCGGCTGACCGGCGAGCCGAAACGACAAGGGCCGCCATGCGGCCCTTTTGCGTTGTCCGTTCAGAGCGGCCTGATGCGTACCAGCGCACCCAGGCTGCCGTGGTCCAGGTAGGCCAGGCTGTTGTCTTTCAGGCGCTGGGCCACTTTCATGTGCTCGCTGCTCTCGAGCAGGCCGTCGACGCTGAAGCGGTTGATCCACAGTTCCAGGTCCAAGTCGGCAAAGCGCTCCTGGGTGAAACTCAGGGTGCCTTCGACTGCGTGGTGGCCGAAGTGCTCTTCACCGCTGCTGACGGCCACTCGGCTCGGCGAGCTGCCGATGGTCTGGCTCCAGGCCTTGTGCAGCAAAACCTGGTAGCCGCTGCCCGGATTGAGCTTGGCCGCCTCGCCATCGAGCGCTGTTGGGCGTTCGTTGCCGGTGATAGGCAATGCCGTTCCCGCCCAGTCGTCCGGCGCCACCTTGGGGGCGACTACCGGTTCGCCAGCCTGGCGGAACACCAGCAGTTCGACCTGATAAAGACGTTCGGCAAAGGCACTCGGAGCCAGCAGGCAGAGCAGCAGGGCGATCAGGTGCAATGGGCGCATGTGTGAGTCCTTCAGGTGGTGGGCGCGAGGCGCTCGAGCAGGGCTTCCAGGGTGTTGAAGCGTTCTTCCGCGCGCTCCATCGGCACCTGGATCTTGAAGATGGTGGCGCCTTCGAACTTGTAGCGTTTCGGCTGGGCCTGGATCAGCTTGATCAGGGTCAGTGGGTCGACACAGGTTTCTGCGGCGAACTCGATGCGTCCACCTTGCGGCCCAGCGTCCACCTTGGTAATGCCAAGTTTGTCGGCCTGCAGTTTGAGCAGGGTCAGGCGCATCAGGTTCTTGGTCGGCTCAGGCAGCAGGCCGAAGCGGTCGATCATCTCCACCTGCAGTTCCTTCAGGCCGTCTTCGTCGCTGGCATTGGCGATGCGCTTGTAGAGGATCAGGCGGCTGTGTACGTCGGGCAGGTAGTCCTCGGGGATCAGCGCCGGTACGCGCAGATTGATCTCCGGGCCGCCGCCCAAGGGCTGGTCCAGATTCGGCTGCTCGCCTTTCTGTATGGCCTTGACCGCGCGTTCGAGCATTTCCATGTACAGGGTGAAGCCCACCGCCTGGATCTGCCCGCTCTGGCCGTCGCCAAGCAGTTCGCCGGCGCCGCGGATTTCCAGGTCGTGGGTGGCCAGGACGAAGCCGGCACCGAGATCCTGGGCGTTGGCGATGGCCTCCAGACGTTTTTCGGCATCGGGGGTCATCTGCTTGCGCGGTGGTGTCAGCAGGTAGGCATAGGCCTGGTGGTGGCTACGGCCGACGCGACCGCGCAACTGGTGCAGCTGGGCCAGGCCGAATTTGTCGGCGCGGTCGATGATGATGGTGTTGGCGCTGGGCACGTCGATGCCGGTCTCGATGATGGTCGAGGCCACCAGCACGTTGAAGCGCTTGTGGTAGAAGTCGCTCATCACCTGCTCGAGATCGCGTTCGCGCATTTGCCCGTGGCCGATGCCGATACGCGCCTCGGGCACCAGTTCAGCCAGATCGGCAGCGCATTTCTCGATCGTCTTCACATCGTTATGCAGGTAATACACCTGGCCGCCGCGCAGCAACTCGCGCAGCAGCGCTTCCTTGATGGTCGGCTTGTTGCTTTCCACGACGAAGGTGCGCACCGAGAGACGACGTGCCGGCGGCGTGGCGATGATCGACAGGTCGCGCATGCCGGCCACGGCCATGTTCAGGGTGCGCGGAATCGGCGTGGCGGTGAGGGTGAGAATGTCCACCTCGCTGCGCAGCGCCTTGAGCTGTTCCTTCTGGCGCACACCGAAGCGGTGTTCCTCGTCGATGATGACCAGGCCCAGGTTCTGGAACTTGACGTCGTCCTGCAGCAGCTTGTGCGTGCCGATGACGATATCCACCTTGCCTTCGGCCAGTTGCTGTACGGCGTCGTCGACTTCCTTGCTGCTCTTGAAGCGGCTCATCACCTCGACTTTCACCGGCCAGTCGGCGAAGCGGTCACGGAAACTGTTGTAGTGCTGTTGGGCAAGCAGGGTGGTGGGCACCAGCACCGCCACCTGCTTGCCGCTGTGAATGGCGATGAAGGCGGCGCGCATGGCCACTTCGGTCTTGCCGAAGCCGACGTCGCCGCAGACCAGGCGATCCATCGGCTTGCCAGCCAGCATATCGCTGCGCACGGCGTCGATGGCCGACTGCTGGTCCGGGGTTTCCTCGAAGGGGAAGCCGGCGCTGAAGGTGGCGTAGTCCAGTGCCGGGTCCTGGAAGGCGAAGCCTTCGCGGGCGGCGCGGCGGGCGTAAATATCGAGTAGTTCGGCGGCGACGTCGCGCACCTGCTCGGCGGCCTTGCGCTTGGCCTTCTGCCAGACCTCCGAGCCGAGGCGATGCAGCGGCGCCAGGGCGTCATCGCTGCCGGTGTAGCGGGCGATCAGGTGCAGGCTGGCCACGGGCACATAGAGCTTGGCTTCGTCGGCGTACTGCAGGGCGAGAAATTCGGCGGCCTGGCCATCGAACTCCATGGTCACCAGGCCCAGGTAGCGGCCGACGCCGTGATCGATATGCACCACCGGCGCGCCTTCGCGCAGCTCGGTGAGGTTCTTGATCACGTTGTCGCCGCCTTCGCGGCCTTTCTCGCGGCGACGCCGCTGCATGACGCGCTGGCCGAACAGCGGGCTTTCGGCGATCAGCGCCAGGTCGTCGAGCAGCAGGCCCTCGTCCAGTGGCGCGATGCAGATGTTCAGGCGCTCGCCGCTTTCGACGAAGGCCGGCCAACCCCCGACTTCCTTGGGCTTGAGCTTGAGGCGGGCGAGCAGTTCCAGCAGCACTTCGCGGCGCCCGGCCGATTCGGCGCAGAACAGCACGCGGCCCTGGTACTCCTCGATGAAGCGGCGCAGCGCCGCCAGCGGCTCGCCGGCCTTGGCCTGGATCGCCAGGTCGGGCAGGGCGCGCGCGTCGAAGCGGGTCTGGCCGACGCCGGGTTCGATGTCGTCTTGATTGACCACCACGCGCGGCCAGCTCTTCAGGCGGGCGAAGCAGTCTTCCACCGGCAGGAAGATGTCGGCTGGCGGCAGCAGTGGGCGCTCGGGATCGACGCGGCGGTCTTCATAGCGGTTGCGCGCATCCAGCCAGAACTGTTCGGCGGCCTTTTCGATGCCGGGCAGGGAGAACACCTGGGTGTCGCCCGGCAGGTAGTCGAACAGGGTGCCGGTTTCCTCGAAGAACAGCGGCAGGTAGTACTCGATGCCGGCCGGGGTGATGCCGCTGGAGAGGTCCTGATAGATCGGGCAGCGGCGAAAATCCACGTCGAAACGCTCGCGAAAACGCCCGCGAAAGTCAGTGACGGCCTTTTTCTCCAGCGGAAATTCACGCGCCGGCAGCAGGCGGATCGACTCGACCTTGTCCACCGAACGCTGGGTTTCGGGGTCGAAGGTGCGCAGGGTTTCGATTTCATCGTCGAACAGGTCGATGCGGTAGGGGGTTTCGCTGCCCATCGGGAATAGATCGATCAGTGCGCCGCGCACGGCGAACTCGCCATGTTCGTACACGGTATCGACGCAGCGGTAGCCGGCCGCCTCCAGGCGCGTGCGCATCTGTTCCACGTCCAGCTTCTGGCCGACGTCCAGCACCAGGCTGCTGCCGAGCAGGAAGGCTTTCGGTGCCAGGCGGTGTAGGGCCGTGGCGATGGGCACTACGAGGATGCCGCGACTCAGTTGCGGCAGGCGATAGAGCGCTGCAATACGTTGCGAGATGATGTCCTGGTGCGGCGAGAACACGTCGTAGGGCAGGGTTTCCCAGTCGGGAAAGTGCAGCACTGGCAGGTCGGGGGCGAAGAATGCCAGCTCTTCCTGCAGCCGTTCTGCGCTCTGGCTGCCCTCGGTGAGTACCAGGGTGAAGCGTCCAGCGCCGCTGGCTGCCTCGGCAATGGCCAGGGACAGGGCGGCGCCAGGCAGGTTGCCCCACTGTTGTTTGCCGGCGCTGGCCGGCAGAGACGGAAGACGCAGTACGGACACGGGCGGCTCACGGTCGTGACGAAAGGCCGGGAATTGTAGCGGGGCTTGGCGGTCAATGTCAGTCGCGACAGGCGCACATTGCTCATGCTCGCGTGCGCCGTCATAATGTAGCCCCTTTTTTCAGCCCCTACATGTGGAAGGTACTGCCCGTGACTCAGAAGCCCGACCAGTGTCTCGGTGAATGGATCGATCGTGAAGCCCTCGCGGAAGCGATGATTCCGCTGATTGGTCAGCTCTATCGCAACAACAATGTGGTGACCTCGATCTACGGCCGTGGCCTGATCAACCGTTCGGTCATCGACATCCTCAAGGCTCACCGTTTCGCCCGCCATCGCCTTGCCGATGAGACCGAGTTGTCGGTGCACGACACCTTCCCCATGCTCAAAGCCATGAGCGAGCTCAAGCTGGGCGCCGCCTCGGTGGACCTGGGTAAGCTGGTTGCCAAGTTCAAGGCCGAAGGTGCTGGCCGCGCCGTCGAGCAGTTCGTCAAGGACGAGCTGGCCGAGGTGGTTGGCAAGCAGAACGGCGCTGGCCGTGAAGGTACCGATGTGGTGCTGTACGGCTTCGGTCGTATCGGCCGCCTGCTGGCGCGCATCCTGATCGAGAAGACCGGTGGTGGCGATGGCCTGCGTCTGCGCGCCATCGTCGTGCGCAAGGGCGCCAGCAATGACCTGGTCAAACGTGCCAGCCTGCTGCGTCGTGACTCGGTGCATGGCAAGTTCAACGGCACCATCACCATCGATGAAGAGAACAACACTCTGACGGCCAACGGCAACCTGATCCAGGTGATCTATGCCAAGGACCCGAAGGAAGTCGACTACACCCAGTACGGCATCAAGAACGCGCTGCTGGTGGACAACACCGGCGTATGGCGTGATGCCGAGGGCTTGGGTCAGCACCTGGCCTGCCCGGGCGTCGATCGCGTTGTGCTCACCGCGCCTGGCAAGGGTGCGCTGAAGAACATCGTGCACGGCATCAACCACAGCGAAATCACCGCTGAAGACAAGATCATCTCCGCGGCCTCCTGCACCACCAACGCCATCGTGCCGGTGCTCAAGGCAGTCAATGATCAGTACGGCATCGTCAACGGTCACGTCGAGACCGTTCACTCGTACACCAACGACCAGAACCTGATCGACAACTTCCATAAAGGCAGTCGTCGTGGTCGTAGTGCTGCGCTGAACATGGTCATCACCGAAACCGGCGCTGCCACGGCTGCGGCCAAGGCGCTGCCGGTGCTCAAGGGCAAGTTGACCGGCAACGCCATTCGCGTGCCGACGCCGAATGTGTCCATGGCCATCCTCAATCTGAACCTGGAGAAGGCCGCCACTCGCGAGGAAATCAACGAGTACCTGCGCCAGATGGCCATGCACTCGGATCTGCAGAAGCAGATCGACTTCGTCAGCTCGCAGGAAGTGGTCTCGACCGACTTCGTCGGCTCGCGTCACGCCGGTGTGGTGGATGCCGAAGCCACCATCGCCAACGATAACCGCGTCGTGCTGTACGTCTGGTACGACAACGAGTTCGGTTACAGCTGCCAGGTGGTGCGTGTGATGGAAGACATGGCTGGGGTCAACCCGCCCGCCTTCCCACGCTAAGCGTCAGGGTCGCAAATAAGACGGGAGCTTCGGCTCCCGTTTTTTTATGTCTGGAAACTGGTCTGGCGAGGTCGTCGAGTTGATCTCGGGCAGCATCGAGTTTGTTGCGCCCTGTTACCGAAAGGCCAAAAAAAGCAAGCGCTTGGGTGGTCAGTGTCGGGGGGCGTCTTTATAATCAAGCGGATTTTTTACCCAGGTTTGGCGCCTTCCTCCACGCCCATATCGTATTGGCGTGGTCGGGTCTATTAGACCTTCGGTAGCGCCGCCTGTCCTATAAAAAGCTTTCTAAATCAGTGGTTAGGCAAACCTATGATCAAACTAAAGCATGGGCTTGATTTGCCCATAACGGGTGCGCCGACACAGCGTATCGAGGCCGCAAGGCCCGTACGCAGTGTCGCCGTCATCGGCTTCGACTATCACGGGATGAAGCCGACGATGGAAGTGCAGGTCGGTGACCGGGTCAAACTCGGTCAACTGCTGTTTACCGACAAGAAGACACCCGGCGTGCGCTACACCGCCCCTGCGGCTGGCGTGATCAGCGCCATCCATCGTGGTGAGAAGCGTGTCCTGCAGTCCGTGGTCATCGATATCGATGGCGACGAGCAGGAAACCTTCGCCCAGTACGCTGCCGACCAACTCGAGGCGCTGACTGATGAGCAGGTTCGCGAGAATCTGCAGCAGTCCGGCCTTTGGACCGCCCTGCGTACTCGCCCCTTCAGCAAGGTGCCGGCGTTGGATGCCGTGCCCAACTCGATCTTCGTGACTGCTGTCGATACCCATCCGCTTGCCGCCGATCCTGCGGTGATCATCGGTGAACATGCCGCTGATTTCGAAAACGGCCTGAAGGTTCTCGGTAACCTGGGCAAGATCTTCCTGTGCAAGGCCGAGGGTGTCAGCCTGCCCGGCGAAAATGTTGCCAAGGTGCAAAGCGAAGCCTTTGCCGGCCCGCACCCGGCGGGTCTGCCTGGCACCCACATTCACTTCCTTGACCCGGTCAGCACCAGCAAGAGTGTCTGGCAAATCGGTTATCAGGATGTGATCGCCGTCGGCAAACTGTTCACCACCGGCCAGTTGTTCGTCGAGCGCGTAGTCGCGTTGGGCGGCCCGGTTGCCGAGCAGCCGCGTCTGCTGCGCACTCGCCTGGGCGCCAACCTGGAAGAACTTACCGCCGGTGAGCTCAAGCCTGGTTTCAATCGGGTGATTTCCGGTTCGGTGTTCGGCGGTCGTACCGCTCAGGGTGCCTTCGCCTTCCTCGGTCGTTACCACAACCAGGTGTCTTGCCTGGTGGAAGGCAACGACCGCGAGATGATGCATTACCTGCGTGCCGGGGTTAACAAACACTCGGTGCTGAACGTGTTCGTCTCCAAGCTGGCTGGCGCCAAGCTGTTCAACTTCACCACCACCACCAACGGCAGCCCGCGCGCCATGGTGCCGGTGGGCAACTACGAAGCCGTGATGCCGCTGGATATCCTGCCGACTCAACTGCTGCGCTATCTGATCGTTGGTGACACCGAGATGGCCCAGAAACTGGGTTGCCTGGAGCTCGACGAAGAAGACCTGGCGCTGTGCACCTATGTGTGCGCCGGCAAGTATGAATATGGCCCGATCCTGCGGGACAACCTCACCCGCATTGAGAAGGAGGGTTAATCCGTGGGCATTCGTGCATTCCTCGACAAGATCGAGCACAACTTCGAAAAGGGCGGCAAGTACGAGAAGTGGTATGCCCTCTACGAGGCCATCGACACCTTCTTCTATCGTCCTGGCAGCGTGACCAAGACCACCGCTCACGTGCGTGACGGCATCGACCTCAAGCGCATGATGATCACCGTGTGGCTGTGCACCTTCCCGGCGATGTTCTTCGGCATGTGGAACACCGGCTACCAGGCCAACCTGATCTTCGCCCAGAGCCCCGAGCTGCTGGCGAGCCAGGAAGGCTGGCGCTTCGCCCTGATCGGCTCGTTGGCCGGTTTCGATCCGAACAGCCTGTGGGACAACTTCATCCAGGGCGCAGCCTACTTCCTGCCCGTCTACGCGGTGACCTTCATCGTCGGCGGTTTCTGGGAAGTGCTGTTCGCTTCGATCCGCAAGCATGAGGTCAACGAAGGTTTCTTCGTTACATCCGTGCTGTTCGCCCTGATTCTGCCGCCGAGCATTCCGCTGTGGCAGGTGGCCCTGGGCATCAGCTTCGGCGTGGTGATCGGCAAGGAAGTGTTCGGTGGTACCGGCAAGAACTTCCTCAACCCGGCACTGACCGGCCGTGCCTTCCTGTTCTTCGCCTATCCGGCGCAGATGTCGGGTGACGCGGTATGGACTGCGGTCGATGGTTTTGCCGGCGCGACTTCGCTGAGCCTGGCAGCCTCCGGCGGCATCGAGAACGTGATCAGCAACGGCATCACCTGGATGGACGCCTTCGTCGGCACCATTCACGGCTCGCTCGGTGAGACCAGCACCCTGGCCATCGCCATCGGCGGCCTGGTCCTGCTGATCACCAAGATCGCCGCCTGGCGCATCGTCGCCGGCGTGATGCTGGGCATGATCGGTCTGAGCATGCTGCTCAACCTGATCGGCTCCACCACCAACCCGATGTTCGCCATGCCCTGGTACTGGCATCTGGTGGTAGGCGGCTTCGCCTTTGGCATGTTCTTCATGGCCACCGACCCGGTGTCGGCCTCCATGACCAACACCGGAAAGTGGATCTTTGGTGCTCTGATCGGTGTGATGGTGGTACTGATCCGCGTGGTCAACCCGGCCTTCCCCGAGGGCATGATGCTGGCGATTCTGTTCGCCAACCTGTTTGCACCGCTGATCGACCACTTCGTCGTTCAAGCCAATATCAAGCGGAGGCTGGCACGTAATGTCTAGTCAAAAAGAATCCACCGTCCGCACGCTGACGGTGGCCGTGCTGGTGTGTCTGGTGTGCTCGGTGTTTGTTGCCGGCGCTGCCATCGCACTGAAGCCGACCCAGGTTGAAAACCGCCTGCTGGACAAGCAGCGCAGCATCCTGGCCATCGCTGGCCTGGGTGAGGCGGGCATGTCGGGCAACCGGGTCAAGGAACTGTTCAACAGCACCATCACTGCCAAGCTGGTGGATCTGGAGAGCGGCAAGTTCTCCGAAGCGCATGATCCGATCACCTTCGATCCGCTCAAGGCATCGAAGGATCCGAAGACCTCCAGCGCGCTCAAGGGCAGCGAGGACATCGCCGGTATCAAGCGTCAGGAGCGCTACACCACCGTTTACATGGTGGAGAAGGATGGCGAAGTCGAAACCCTGATCCTGCCGGTGCGTGGTTACGGCCTGTGGTCGACCCTGCACGGTTTCATCGCAGTCAAGGGCGACCTCAATACCGTAGTCGGCATGGGCTTCTACCAGCATGGCGAGACCCCCGGTCTTGGCGGCGAGGTAGACAATCCGAAATGGAAAGGCCAGTGGCCGGGCAAGACCCTGTTCGATGACAACGGCAAGTTGGCCGTGCAGATCGTCAAGGGTGGTGTAGACCCGCAGAGCCCTAGAGCCGAACACCAAGTCGACGGCCTGGCCGGTGCCACTCTGACCAGTGTCGGTGTGGACAACCTGCTGAAGTTCTGGCTCGGCCAGAACGGCTTCGGTCCGTTTATCGCTAACCTGCGTGCAGGGGAGGCTTGATCATGTCGCAGCCGACTATTAAAGAAGTCCTGCTCAACCCGGTCTTCAACAACAACCCCATCGGCCTGCAGATCCTCGGGATCTGCTCGGCCCTGGCGGTTACCTCGAACCTGCAGACCGCGCTGGTGATGTCCGCCGCGCTGACGCTGGTGTGTGGTTTCTCCAACCTGTTCATCTCGATGATCCGCAGCCAGATCCCCAGTTCGATCCGTATGATCGTGCAGATGGTGATCATTGCCTCGTTGGTAATCGTGGTCGACCAGGTGCTCAAGGCCTACGCCTTCAGTCTGTCCAAGCAGCTGTCGGTGTTCGTTGGCCTGATCATCACCAACTGCATCGTGATGGGCCGTGCCGAAGCATTCGCCATGCAGAACCCGCCCGTGCTGTCGTTCTTCGATGGTATCGGCAACGGTCTTGGCTACAGCGCCTTCCTGATTGCCCTGGGCATCATTCGCGAGCTGTTCGGCGCGGGCAAACTGATGGGCTACGAGGTCTTCTCGGTGGTCAACGACGGCGGCTGGTATCAGCCAAACGGCATGCTGCTGCTGCCGCCTTCTGCCTTCTTCCTGATCGGTCTGTTCATCTGGGCCGTACGTAGCTGGAAGAAAGACCAGATCGAGAAGAACGCCTACAAGATGGCGCCTCAGGTATCCAGCAAGGAGGCCTATTAATGGAACATTACATCAGCCTGTTCGTCCGTGCGGTGTTCGTCGAGAACATGGCGCTGGCGTTCTTCCTCGGCATGTGTACCTTCATCGCCATCTCCAAGAAGGTGGAAACTGCCATCGGCCTCGGCATCGCCGTGGTCGTGGTGCTGGGTATCACCATGCCGGTGAACAACCTGATCTACACCAACATCCTCAAGGATGGTGCGCTGGCCTGGGCCGGTCTGCCTGAGGTGGATCTGTCGTTCCTCGGTCTGCTGACCTTCATCGGTGTGATCGCAGCGCTGGTTCAGATCCTCGAGATGACCCTGGATAAGTACGTGCCGGCGCTGTACAACGCCCTCGGTGTGTTCCTGCCGTTGATCACCGTGAACTGCGCCATCATGGGTGGCTCGCTGTTCATGGTCGAGCGCGACTACAACCTGGCCGAAAGTACCGTTTACGGCATCGGCGCGGGCGTGTCCTGGGCGCTGGCCATCGCCGCGCTGGCCGGTATCCGCGAGAAGCTCAAGTACAGCGATGTACCGGCTGGCCTGCAGGGTCTGGGCATCACCTTCATCACCATCGGTCTGATGTCGCTGGGCTTCATGTCCTTCTCCGGCGTGCAGCTGTAAGGAAAGGATGAACAGATGAATTACGAAATCTTCCTCGCCATCGGCATGTTCACCGCCATCGTTCTCGCGTTGGTGCTGATCATTCTCGCTGCTCGCGCCAAGCTGGTCTCCAGCGGCGACGTGAACATCGAAATCAACGGCGAAAAAACCATCGTGGTCCCGGCTGGCGGCAAGCTGCTGCAAACCCTGGCCGACAACGGCATCTTCCTGTCGTCCGCTTGCGGTGGCGGCGGTACCTGCGCCCAGTGCAAGTGCATCATTGAATCCGGCGGTGGCGAGATGCTCTCCACCGAAGAGTCGCACTTCACCAAGCGCGAGGCCCGTGAGGGCTGGCGCCTGTCCTGCCAGGCCGCGGTCAAGCAGGACATGAAGATCGAAGTGCCGGAAGAAGTGTTCGGCGTGAAGAAGTGGGAATGCACCGTCGTCTCCAACCCCAACGTCGCCACCTTCATCAAGGAGCTGACGCTGAAGCTGCCGGAAGGCGAGAACGTCGACTTCCGTGCCGGCGGCTATGTGCAGCTGGAATGCCCGCCGCACACCGTGTACTACAAAGACTTCGACATCCAGGAGGAGTATCGCGGCGACTGGGACAAGTTCAACCAGTGGAAGTACGTGTCCAAGGTCGAGGAGACCGTGATCCGTGCCTACTCCATGGCCAACTACCCGGAAGAGCGCGGTCTGGTGAAGTTCAACATCCGTATCGCCTCGCCGCCCCCCGGCAAGGACGATCTGCCGCCGGGCAAGATGTCGTCCTACGTGTTCAGCCTCAAGCCGGGCGACAAGATCACCGTGTACGGGCCGTTCGGTGAGTTCTTCGCCAAGGATACCGATGCCGAGATGGTCTTCATCGGTGGTGGTGCCGGCATGGCGCCGATGCGTTCGCACATCTTCGACCAGCTCAAGCGCCTGAAATCCAAGCGCAAGATCAGCTTCTGGTACGGCGCGCGCTCCATGCGTGAGTCGTTCTACAACGAAGAGTACGATCAGCTGGCCGCGGAAAACCCGAACTTCGAATGGCACCTGGCGCTGTCCGACCCGCAGCCGGAAGACAACTGGACCGGCCTCAAGGGCTTCATCCATAACGTGCTGTACGAGAACTACCTGAAGGACCACCCGGCTCCGGAAGATTGCGAGTTCTACATGTGCGGCCCACCCATGATGAACGCTGCCGTGATCAAGATGCTGACCGACCTCGGTGTCGAGCCGGAGAATATCCTCCTCGACGACTTCGGCGGCTAAGCATGAGGTCTGCTGTACTCCAGCCCGTTATCGCTGTCGCCCTGGCGGCAGCCCTAACGGGCTGCTTGCATTCTGAGCGGATCGAAGAGTTCGGTGGCCCGACCATGGGCAGCACCTATTCGATCAAATACGTCCGCAGTGAAGGTGTCGCGCCGCAAGCCGAACTCAAGGCCGCGACCGAGGCGATCCTCGCCGAGATCGATCTGCAGATGTCCACCTATCGTGATGATTCGCTGATCGAGCAGTTCAACCGTGCGCCAGCGGGTACCTGCCAGACGATGCCCAAGGGCGTGCTGGAGCTGGTGCGTGCCGGCGACCGTCTGCACCGGGAGAGCCAGGGCTATTTCGACCTGACGCTGGAGCCCTTGCTCGACCTCTGGGGCTTCGGGCCCAAAGGGCAGGGCGAGGCAGTGCCGGATGCAGAGCGTCTGTCCGAGGTGCGTCAGCGCGTCGGTCAGCAACACCTGAAGATCGAAGGCGAGCAGTTGTGCAAGGATGTTGACGTACAGGTCGACTTCAACAGCATCGCGGCCGGCTACGCTGTCGATCTGATCGTCACGCGTCTGGGCGAGCTGGGCGTCACCAGTTATCTGGTCGAGGCCACCGGCGAGCTCAAGGCTGCGGGTTTCAAACCCGATGGCAGCCATTGGCGCATCGGCCTGGAAGCCCCGCGCGACGATCAGCGTGTGGCCCAGCGTGTTCTGCAGCTCGATGGTTACGGTATTTCCACCTCGGGTGACTACCGCAACTATTTCGAAGAGAACGGCCAGCGCTACTCGCACACGCTCGATCCGCTGAGCGGCAAACCGGTCAACCACAAGCTGGCGGCTGTCACCGTGGCCGATCCATCGACCTTGCGCGCCGATGGCTTGTCTACCCTATTGATGGTACTCGGGCCGGAAGCCGGCATGGCCTTCGCCGAGCGCAACGGTATCGCGGCGTTTTTCGTGACGCGTGAGGGCGAGGGTTTCGTCACACAGGGCACGACCGCATTCGAGCAGCTATTCGCTGCAGGAGATGAGCAATGACTTTTCTGGTTGTATTTCTGGCCATGGTTCTGGTCGTCGGCATGATGGCCGTTGGCGTGATCATGGGACGCAAACCCATCGCCGGTTCCTGCGGTGGCATCGCCAACCTGGGCATCGAGAAGGAGTGCTCGATTTGCGGCGGTAGCCGTGAGAAGTGCGAAGAGGTCAATCGCGAGCAGAGCGAAGCGCCGAACACTGACCTGGCTTACGACGCGAGCAAGCGCTGAGCTAGCAGTATGGTTTGACAGCCGGTAGTCGTAATCCGCTACCGGCCCCGCCGAGGGTGCGCCACAAGCGCTCCGGCCTGATCTGAAGGAGTAAACATGGCGGTCTACAACTACGATGTGGTGGTGTTGGGTTCCGGCCCGGCGGGCGAGGGCGCGGCGATGAACGCGGCCAAGGCCGGGCGCAAGGTTGCCGTGGTGGACAATCGTCCGCTGGTCGGTGGCAACTGCACCCACCTGGGCACCATTCCGTCCAAGGCGCTGCGCCACTCGGTGCGGCAGATCATGCAGTTCAACACCAACCCGATGTTCCGCCAGATCGGCGAGCCGCGCTGGTTCTCCTTCCCCGACGTGCTGAAAAGCGCCGAGAAGGTGATCGCCAAGCAGGTCACCTCGCGCACTGGCTACTATGCGCGCAACCGCATCGACACCTACTTCGGTACTGCCAGTTTCGCCGACGAGCAGACTGTCGAAGTGGTCTGCCTCAATGGCGTGGTGGAAAAGCTGGTGGCCAAGCAGATCGTCGTCGCTACCGGCTCGCGTCCCTACCGTCCGGCCGATGTCGATTTCCGTCACCCACGTATCTACGATAGCGACACCATTCTCAGCCTCGGCCACACCCCGCGTCGCCTGATCATCTACGGTGCCGGGGTAATTGGCTGCGAGTACGCCTCGATCTTCAGCGGTTTGGGCGTGCTGGTCGACCTGATCGACAACCGCGATCAACTGCTCAGCTTCCTCGACTCGGAAATCTCCGATGCCTTGAGCTACCACCTGCGCAACAACAACGTGCTGATTCGCCATAATGAAGAGTACGAGCGCATCGAGGGTGTGGAAAACGGCGTGGTCCTGCACCTGAAATCGGGCAAGAAGATCAAGGCTGACGCCCTGCTGTGGTGCAACGGCCGTACCGGCAACACCGATCAGCTGGGGCTGGAAAACATCGGTATCTCGGTCAACAGCCGTGGGCAGATCCAGGTCGACGAGCATTACCGCACCGAGGTGAGCAACATCTACGCCGCCGGTGACGTGATCGGCTGGCCGAGCCTGGCCAGTGCCGCCGCCGACCAGGGGCGTTCCGCCGCTGGCAGCATCGTCGACAACGGCAGCTGGCGCTTCGTCGATGACGTGCCGACCGGCATCTACACCATTCCCGAGATCAGTTCGATCGGCAAAACCGAGCGTGAGTTGACTCAGGCCAAGGTGCCTTACGAGGTCGGCAAGGCATTCTTCAAAGGCATGGCGCGGGCGCAGATTTCGGTCGAGCCGGTGGGCATGCTGAAGATCCTCTTCCATCGTGAAACCCTGGAAGTACTGGGTGTGCACTGCTTCGGCTATCAGGCTTCGGAGATCGTGCATATCGGCCAGGCGATCATGAACCAGAAAGGCGAAGCCAACAGCATCAAGTACTTCATCAACACCACCTTCAACTACCCGACCATGGCCGAAGCCTATCGGGTTGCCGCGTTCGACGGTCTCAACCGGCTTTTTTGAGCGGCTCCGGCCGGCGGCCTGAGCCGGTCGGGGAGACAGGCTGGGTAGTGGCTTCCGAGTGGCGCTGGCCGAATCGGGAGAGCTTCTAGCGTCTCAGGTGGCAGCAAAGGACAAAACCGGCCATTGGCCGGTTTTGTCGTTGTTGGGCGCTGTATTCGTAGCTCGGATGCAATCCGGGGATAGCTGCACCCAAGCTCCCGGATTGCATCCGGGCTACGCGGCTGGTTGCGCTCGGTCACTCAGCCATGCAGGCCGCAACCTGCTCAGCTATCAAGACCTGCGCGGCTTGAGGCGAGATAAGCGCGGTATCTATGGTGAAGGGTGTTGTCTGCCAGGGTTCATATTCATGCTGGCTGACCGATTTCCAGGTCGGAGGCATGAGGCCAGGCACATCGCTGGTTCTCGACTCAACTCGCTGCCGGTGAATGGCTTCATCGGAGCAGATGACTTGCACGTTCAGCAGCCGACAGTTGGCTTGGGCTGCCGTTGTGGCCCAGGCTGCACGGCTTTCCTGCACAGGGTTGACGCAGTCGGCGACAACCAGACGGCCATTGTTCAAGTTATCCAGCGCGATGGCATTGGCGACCGCGTAGCCATCGCTGCCGATCTCGCTGTTCATGACCTGATTGTTGCGCAATGACTGCTCGATACTGTCGATACGCAGGTAAACGGCGCCCCAACTGGCCGCCAGTGCTCTGGCTAGGGTGGTTTTGCCGGTGCCAGGAAGGCCGCTGAACACGACAAGCATGGCCGGCCTAGCTGCCCAGCGTCTGCACCGCGACCCCAGGGAAGTCCGTGATGATGCTGTCGGCGCCGAAGTCGGCCAGGCGGCGCATCAGTGCCGGCTCGTTGACCGTCCATACCGAGACATGCAGCCCTTGCTTCTGCGCCTTGAGCAGGCGTTCCGGGGTACACAGGGTCCAGTTCAGCGCCAGCAGATGGCACTGGTAGTGTGCCGCTACTTTCAGCGGGTCGAGCCAGGCGTACTCGGCGACCAGGCCCAGCTGCAATTGCGGGGTCAGCTCGCGTGCGGCCTTGAGCACTTCGCGCGAGCTTGAGGTAATGGTGATCTGCTCGCACAGGCCAAAGCGTTCAACCAGCTCCGAGATCGCCAGCACGGTGCGCGCGGCGCGCACTTTCGAGGCGCTTTTCACCTCCAGTTGCCAGTGCTCGAACTGGCATTGCTCGAACAATTCCTCCAGGCGTGGAATGGGGCAGGGGCGTACCCAGCCCGGGCCGCCCTTGCGCGCGTCATATTTGATCAGCTCGGCGGCATCGTGCTCGACCACCTTGCCGCGCAGGCCGGTAGTGCGCTTGAGGGTTGGATCGTGAATCACCATCAGTTCGCCGTCGCGTGACAGGTGCAGGTCCAGCTCACAACGATTGACCCCGTGCTCCAGGCAGCGCTGGAAGCTGGCGAGAGTGTTTTCCGGGGCTTCGCCCTTGGCGCCACGATGGCCGTAGATAAGAGTCACTGTTACTCCTTGACGGTGTCGAGGTGGCGTGGCTGGTGATGGCGCACGCTGTTGATCACATGATCGTATTCGAAATAGACGCTGAATTCGCGGTAATCCCAGCGCGTGATCGGCGGCTGGCCGACGGGCTTATGCTCTTCATCTGCGAGGCCGAAACGCTCCAGCACCGCACGCTTGGACTGGCCTTTTTGCGGCAGGTTGCTGGTATTGAGGTCGGCGCCCTGATTGCCCAGGGGGATGGTCAGGGTGTCAGCGAGTAGAGCAGTAGGGGCGAGCAGGGTGAGAAGCAGAGCGAGACGATACATGGCGGTTCCTTAGCGACTGTCATTCGCGGGCTTGGCGACGTTCCAAAGCCTGCTTTTGCAGGATATGCCGAGCCAGCAACTGGCGCTGTGCGTCGGTCAACGCTTCGAACTCGGTGCCGATCTCGAATTGGCCGTCCGCGCGCTGACTGCAGTGCACCACCTGGCCGCGCAGCAGAAGGCCGAGCGCCTGGGGCATCAGCACCATCTTGATCGCCAGATGGCTGCCTGGTGCCACGGCCTGGGCGTTATTGAAGCTGATGCCACCCTCGGACAGCGATACCTGGCGTGGTGCACCGATATCCCGTAGCAGGCTCTGCGCCACGGCCTGGCCGAGCAGGTCGACACGTTTGTTGATCACCTTCAGGTAGTTGGCCAGGGTGCGGTCGCGTTCAGTGATATGGCGCAGCAGATGCTGCGACTCGAAGTCCATCAGGTGCAGGTCGCTGAGCAGGTTGAACAGCGGCGATGGATCGTGAAGCGCGTCGCTGACATGGGCCTCGGCCCCCGACAACAGGCTGAATTCCAGTGCGATCGTATCGTCGATACGATAGTATTCGCGGCGATCATCTACATCGTTAGTCGACATGGCGAACCCATGAAAGCGGTGGTGGTCGAAGACCCTGTTGAAAGTCTCGCGAACTCTATGCGTGCCCGGCAAGCCTCGGTTACGAATGGTAAACGAGCATTGCTCGCTTCGCTCGCCCCTTCGGGGTCACACTGAAGTGCGCTAGCCATAAGCGGCTTTCCAAGTGTCTTTAACGCAGCACGCCCGATACGCAGCAGACCTCGAGTTGCTTCTGAGTGTAAGGCTGCTGACCTGGCCCTGCCACAAGGACGTTTTTCTTTCCCCCGAATCCTCCCTGACATGTTCAAACCTCTGTTCGTCTTCATCGGTACGCGCTACACCCGAGCCAAACGCCGAAACCATTTCGTTTCCTTCATCTCTCTGACGTCCATGCTCGGCCTCACCCTCGGGGTGATGGTGATGATCCTGGTGTTGTCGGTGATGAACGGCTTCGACCATGAAATGCGTACGCGGGTGCTGGGGATGATTCCTCACGCCACGGTCGAATCGCCGACTCCGGTGAGCGACTGGCCGACATTGGCGCGACAGGTCGAGCGCCATCCGCGTGTCGAGGCGCTAGCACCCTTCACGCAGATGCAGGGTCTGCTGACGCACGATGGCAAGGTGCAGAAGGTACTGATCAATGCCATCGACCCCGAGCAGGAGCGCAAGGTGTCGATCATCGATGGTTTCTTCCAGCAGGGCAGTCTCGACAGCCTGCAGCCAGGCGATTTCGCCATGGTCATCGGCGACAAGGCGGCGGCCAAGCTGGGCCTGAAGTTGGGTGACAAGGTCACCTTCGTCGCGCCCGAGGTCACCGTGACCCCCGCCGGCATGTTCCCGCGTCTTAAGCGCTTTACCGTCACCGGTATCTTCCACGTCGGCGCTGGCGAGATCGACGGGGCACTGGCCCTGGCCAACATCAGCGACCTGGCGCGCCTGCAGCGCTGGAAGCCGGATCAGGTACAGGGCCTGCGCCTGAAATTCGATGATCTGTTCCAGGCGCCGCGCAGCGCCTGGGAGATCGCCCAGACCCTCGACGGTGATTTCTACGCCCGCGACTGGACCCGCACCCACGGCAACCTGTACCAGGCCATTCGCATGGAGAAGACCATGATCGGCCTGCTTCTGCTGCTGATCGTCGCGGTGGCCGCCTTCAACATCATTTCCACCCTGGTGATGGTGGTGACTGACAAGAAAGGCGACATCGCCATCTTGCGTACCCTCGGCGCCACGCCGCGGCAGATCATGGCCATCTTCATGGTGCAGGGCACGGTGATCGGTGTGGTCGGCACCTTCATCGGCGCCGTGCTGGGAATTCTCGCAGCGCTCAACGTCAGCAGCCTGATCGCCGGCATCGAACGTCTGCTGGGCATCAAGTTTCTCAATGCCGATGTCTATTTCATCGATTACCTGCCCTCGCAACTGCAGAGCGCTGACGTGGTGATGGTCTGTACCGCGGCGTTGCTGCTGAGCTTCTTCGCCACCCTGTATCCAGCCTGGCGCGCTGCGCGTACCCAGCCGGCCGAGGCCCTGCGCTATGAGTGAGTCCATGAACCAGAACGCCATGAAACAGCACAATGCCGTGCTCAGCTGTCGCAACCTGAGCAAGCGTTACGACGAGGGCCCCGAGTCGGTGGTGGTGCTCGATGGCCTGGAGCTTGAGCTGTTGCCCGGCGAGCGTGTGGCCATCGTCGGCAGTTCCGGTTCCGGTAAGAGCACCCTGTTGAACATGCTCGGTGGTCTGGATACGCCCAGCGAGGGCAGCGTCTGGCTGGCCGGCGAGCAGCTGTCGGCGCTGAGCGAGACCGCTCGTGGCCTGCTGCGCAACCGTGCGCTGGGCTTCGTCTACCAGTTTCACCACCTGCTGGCCGAGTTCACTGCGCTGGAGAACGTCTGCATGCCGCTGTTGATCGGCAAAACGTCGATCAGCGAGGCGCGCGAGCGTGCCACCAAGCTGCTCGAGCGAGTCGGGCTTGGCCATCGCCTCAATCACAAGCCGTCCGAGTTGTCCGGTGGTGAGCGCCAGCGTGTGGCGATTGCCCGTGCCCTGGTCAACCGCCCCGGGCTGGTGCTGCTCGATGAGCCCACCGGCAACCTCGACCAGCACACCGCTGAAGGGATTCAGGAGCTGATGCGTGAGCTCAGCCGTGACTCCAATACCGCGTTTCTGGTGGTGACCCACGACATGCAGCTGGCACGGCAGATGGATCGCGTGCTTAGCCTGCAGGACGGCAAGCTGGTGAGCCTCTGATGTTTCGTCCGCTGAGTATCTTCATCGGCGCTCGCTACACACGGGCCAAGCGCCGCAACCATTTCATCTCTTTCATTTCGCTGACCTCGATGATCGGCCTGGCGCTTGGCGTGCTGGCGATGATCGTGGTGCTGTCGGTGATGAACGGTTTTCAGAAGGAAATGAGTTCGCGCATTCTCGGCATGGTGCCGCACGCCATGCTCTATGGCGCCGAGCCTGTCGCCGACTGGCGTGCCCTGGCGGACAAGGCCATGGCCAATCCGCAGGTGCAGGCTGCGGCGCCCTATGCCGAGCTGGAGGGCATGCTCTCGCATCGCGGGCTGATGCAGCCGATCCAGATCCACGGCATCGATCCGGCGGAAGAGGGCAGGGTATCGATCCTGCCCGAGCACATCCGCCAGGGCAGCCTGAACAATCTGCAGCCGGGCGAATTCGGCGTGGTGATCGGTGATATCACCGCGCGCCGTTTCGGCCTGCAGGTGGGCGACAAGCTGACCTTGATCATTCCCGAACTGAGCAGCGCGCCTGGTGGCGTCACCCCGCGCATGCAGCGCCTGAACGTGGCGGCGGTGTTCAAGGTCGGTGCCGAGCTGGACAGCTCGCTGGCATTGATCAACGTCGTCGATGCGGCTGCCATGCAGCGCTTGCCGGAAGGCACGGTGCCGGGCATTCGCCTGGCGCTGAAGGATCTGTATCAGGCGCCACAGGTTTCCAAGGCGCTGCTGGCTCAGTTGGGCAGCGATTACCGCGCCGACGACTGGACCCACACTCAGGGCAGCCTGTTCAGTGCGATGAAGATGGAGAAGACCATGATCGGTCTGCTGCTGCTGCTGATCGTCGCCGTGGCGGCGTTCAATATCATCGCCACCCTGATCATGGTGGTGGCCGACAAGGGCGGCGATATCGCCATCCTGCGCACCCTGGGCGCCACGCCGCGGCAGATCATGGCGATTTTCATGGTGCAGGGCTCGGTGATCGGTCTGGTCGGTACGCTGATCGGTACGGTGCTGGGTGTGCTGGCGGCGCTCAACGTCAGCGCACTGGTGGCTTGGCTGGAGTCGTTCGCCGGGCAGCAGGTGATGAGCTCCGATGTGTACTTCATCAGCAGCCTGCCGTCTGACCTGCAGTGGCTGGATGTGGCGCTTATCTGTTCGGCGGCGCTGATTCTGAGCTTCCTCGCCACGCTCTACCCCTCATGGCGGGCGGCGCAGGTGCAACCGGCCGAGGCGCTACGCTACGAGTAAGAACGAAAAAGCCGTCGACTTCGACGGCTTTTTCTTTTCAGTGGCCTTCCAGGCGGCGCTTTTCCTGACGCTTGCGCCAACTACGCTGTACCCACCAGCGCCAGTACAGCATGGTCAGGCTGTAGCCGAGGACGGCCAACAGCAGGCCGGCGCTGAATGAACCGAGGAGCAGGGGTTTCCACAGCGTCGCCAGCTCGGCGGTAAACCATTCCAGGCTCAGGTGCTCGGGCATGCGCATCGTAGGGGTGTTGCTGATCCAGGCACCGAGTTTGTAGGTGCAGTAGAAAATCGGTGGCATGGTGATGGGGTTGGTCAGCCACACCAGGCCGATGGAGATCGGCAGGTTGGCGCGCATGGGGATGGCGACGGCGGCGGCGGCCAGCATCTGCATGGGCATGGGGATCATCGCCCAGAACAGGCCGATGGCCATACCGCGGGCTACCGAGTGACGGTTGAGATGCCAGAGATTGGGATCATGAATCAGTTTGCCGAGAAAGCGCAGGGACTTGTTAGCCTTGATGCTGTCGGGGTTGGGCATGTAGCGCTTGAATAAACGACGCGGCATGAAGAGTCTCTGGGCAGGCAAAAGCGCCGATATTATGCACGGATTCAGCCTGGCCAGCGTTTCCATATTGTGACCAGAGGTGAGCGCTGGACGCGCGCCGCAGCTTGATGAGCAGGGAGGAACGATGCGAGCAGGGATGTTGGCGCTGGTCTTGGGCTTATTGACACTGCGTTTTCTGCCGAGCCTGCCGCCGGGCTGGTTATTGCTGCTGGCAGCCAGTGCCGGCCTGGGGTTGCTGCTTTCGCGCCTCTACCCGCTGGGTTTCTTTCTGTTGGGGCTGGCCTGGGCCTGCAACTCGGCGCAGTGGGCGTTGGACGATCGCCTAGCCCCTGAGCTCGACGGCCGCACGTTGTGGTTGGAGGGGCGGGTGGTCGGGCTGCCCGAAGTATCCGATGGCGTCTCGCGCTTCCTGCTGGAGGAGGCTTACTCGCGGCGTGGCGAGTTGCCGAAAAGGATACGGGTGGCCTGGTATGGCGGCCCGCCGGTGCAGGGCGGCGAGCGCTGGCGTGTGGCGGTCAACCTGAAGCGCCCACATGGGTTGGTCAATCCGCAGAGCTTCGACTACGAGGCCTGGCTGCTGGCCCAGCGCATTGGCGCTACGGGCACGATCAAGTCTGGGCAGCGGTTGTCACCCGCGACGGGCTTGGGGAGTTGGCGCGACAGCCTCCGTCAGCATTTGCTGGCTGTGTCGGCCTTTGAGCGAGAGGGCGCCATTGCCGCTCTGGTCCTGGGTGATGGATCCGGTCTGAGTGCAGGCGACTGGCGCCTGCTGCAACACACCGGCACGGTGCACCTGATGGTCATTTCCGGGCAGCACATAGCACTGCTGGCCGGCTTTCTTTACGGACTGGTGGCGTTGCTGGCGAGACTCGGCGCCTGGCCAAGGCGTTGGCCGTGGCTGCCCTGCGCCTGTGCGCTGGCCTTGAGCGGGGCCTTGGTCTACGGGATGTTGGCTGGTTTCGAGGTGCCGGTGCGCAGGGCCTGCGTGATGGTTGCGCTGGTACTGCTGTGGCGCATGCGCTTTCGTCACCTTGGGCCCTGGTGGCCGTTGCTGCTGGCCTTGCTCGTGGTGCTGCTGCTCGAGCCATTGGCGTCGTTGCAGCCGGGCTTCTGGTTGTCGTTCTCGGCCGTGGCGGTTCTCGCCTTGGTATTCGGTGGCAGGCTTGGCGTCTGGGGTTGGTGGAGCGGGCTGACGCGTGCGCAGTGGACCATGGCCATCGGCCTGTTGCCGATGATGCTGATCCTCGGTCTACCCGTCAGCAGCAGCGGGCCGCTGGCTAATCTGGTTGCCGTCCCTTGGGTGGGGCTCGTCGTCGTACCGCTGGCCTTGCTGGGCACTCTGCTGCTGCCTGTCCCGGTGGTCGGGGAGAGCTTGCTGTGGCTGGCCGGTGGTGCGCTGTATCTGTTGTTCGAATTGCTCGGCGTCATCGCGGCGTTACTGCCTGCCTGGTTGCCCAGCAATCTACCGCTGTGGGCCTGGCTACTGGCAGCGGCAGGCGCGTTGTTGCTCCTGCTGCCTGCCGGAGTGCCGTTACGTCTGCCGGGCCTCGCGCTGTTGTTGCCTGCATTGTTGTTGCCCACACAGCATCTGCACGATGGTCGTGCCGATGTCTGGGTGCTGGACGTGGGGCAGGGGCTGGCGGTGCTGGTGCGAACCCGAGAACACAGCCTGCTGTACGACGCCGGGCCGCGCTTTGGCGATTTCGATACCGGTGAACGTATCGTCCTGCCCTCGTTGCGGGCGCTGAACCTCCGGCAGCTCGATCTGATGCTGCTCAGTCATGCGGATAACGATCATGCTGGCGGCGCTGCTGCGATCAAGGCCGGGATGCCGGTGGCCCGGGTCATCAGTGGTGAGCCGCAGCGTCTGGCCAGGGCGCTTGGCGCTGAGGCTTGCGAGTCGGGGCAAAGCTGGCAATGGAACGACGTGATTTTCAGGCTGTGGCAGTGGCAGGGGGCCAGCTCCGGCAATCAGCGCTCTTGCGTGCTGCAAGTGGAGGCCTGTGGCGAACGTCTGCTGTTGACCGGTGATATCGATGCCCAGGCCGAACGCGCGCTGATGCAGGCCGACTTTCCCCTGGCCTCGCGGTGGCTGCTGGCGCCCCATCACGGCAGTCGCACGTCATCCAGCCAGGCCTTCATCGATGCGGTCGGGGCGCAGCACGTACTGATCACCCGCAGTCGCCACAACGCCTTTGGACATCCTCACCCGCAGGTACTGGAGCGCTATCGGGCGGCGGGTGTGGAGGTACATGACACCGCGTTGCGCGGGGCGCTGCATTTGCGCCTGGGTGAACATGTTGCAGCGCATGGGTTGCGACGCGAGCCACGTTTCTGGCGGGAAAAATGAGAACGGCGGCGGTCGGCGAGGGCGGCACCCTGTGCTAGAGTGGCGCCACTTTTTCGAGGGGGATTTTCTACCGTGTGGGAACTGGTCAAAGCTGGCGGCTGGATGATGCTGCCGATCATTCTCTGTTCCATCGCTGCTGCCGGCATCGTCGCCGAGCGCCTTTGGACCCTGCGGCCCGCCCGCGTCACCCCGGCCACTCTGCTGGCTCAGGTGTGGCGCTGGATCAAGGACAAGAAACTCAACAACCAGAAGCTCAAGGAGCTGCGCGAGGATTCGCCGCTGGGGCAGATTCTCGCTGCCGGCCTGGCCAACTCCAAGCATGGTCGCGAGATCATGAAGGAGTGCATCGAGGAGGCCGCTGCCCGCGTCATCCACGAGCTGGAACGCTACCTCAACGCCCTCGGCACCATTGCCGGCATCGCGCCGCTGCTCGGCCTGCTCGGCACCGTGCTGGGCATGATCGAGATCTTCAGCTCCTTCATGGGGTCGGGCATGGCCAACGCGCCGATGCTTGCCGGTGGTATCTCCAAGGCGCTGATCACCACGGCAGCTGGTCTGATGGTGGCGATCCCGGCACTGTTCTTCCATCGCTATCTGCAGCGTCGTGTCGACGAGCTGGTAGTCGGCATGGAGCAGGAAGCGATCAAGCTGGTGGAAATGGTGCAGGGTGATCGCGACGTCGACCTGGGCGAGGGCAAGGCGTGAAATTCCGGCGCAAACCGCGGGAGAACGTCGAGATCAACCTGGCCTCGTTGATCGACGTGGTATTCATCCTGCTGCTGTTCTTCGTGGTCACCACCACCTTCACCCGCGAGACCCAGCTCAAGGTCGACCTGCCCGAGGCCGCCAGCGGCACGCCGCCCGAGCAGACAGAACTGAAACAGGTCGAGGTGCTGATCGGCGCCGATGGTGCCTACTCGGTCAATGGCAAGGCGCTGCTGGAGAGCAACCTGAGCAATCTCATGGCGTCGCTGCAAAAGGAATCCGACGGTGACAACAGCCTGCCCTTGATCATCAGTGCCGACGGCAAGACCCCCCACCAGGCGGTGATCACTGCCATGGATGCGGCCGGCAAGCTGGGCTTCTCGCACCTGCGCATCACCACGGTGGAAGTACAGGAAACCCCCTAGGTGAGCGCCGCTGATCGCTTGCTCGAGGCCTGGTACCGTGGCCACTCGGCGCTGGCGCTGCTGCGCCCGCTGGAGTGGCTGTACCGCCGCGTGGTGCAGGGCAAGCGCGCGCGGTTCCTGGCTGGCGAGGGCGATATCTACCGCGCCCCGGTGCCCGTGCTGGTGGTGGGCAATATCACTGTCGGTGGCACCGGCAAGACGCCGCTGATCCTCTTTCTGATCGAACACTGTCGCGCCCGAGGCCTCAAGGTCGGCGTGGTCAGCCGTGGCTATGGTGCCACGCCGCCGAGCCTGCCCTGGCGTGTACGTGCCGAGCAGCCTGCGACGCAGGCCGGCGACGAGCCGCTGTTGATCGTTCAGCGCACGGGCGTGCCCCTGGTGATCGACCCGGATCGCAGCCGCGCCGTGCGTGCGCTGCTGGCCGAAGAACCACTGGATCTGATCCTCTGCGACGACGGCCTGCAACACTACCGCCTGGCACGCGATCTGGAACTGGTGCTGATCGACGCCGCTCGCGGCCTGGGCAATCGCCGCTGTCTGCCGGCCGGGCCACTGCGCGAGCCGGTCGAGCGTCTCGACGAGGTGGATGCGGTTTTGTTCAATGGCGCCGAAACCGACCGTGCCGATGGCTACGCCTTTCGCTTGCAGCCCACTGCATTGGTCAACCTGGCCAGCGGTGAGCGCGTCGGCCTCGAGCACTTCCCGCCCGGCCAGGCGGTGCATGCAGTGGCCGGCATCGGTAATCCGCAACGTTTCTTCAATACCCTCGAAGCGCTAAACTGGCGGCCGGTTCCGCATCCCTTCGCCGACCATGCCCAGTACGATGCCAGGCAGCTCAGCTTCGAGCCGTCACTACCGCTACTGATGACCGAGAAGGATGCGGTGAAATGCCGGGCCTTCGCCGCCGCCGACTGGTGGTACCTGGCCGTCGATGCTGCGCCTACACCGGCGTTCGCCGACTGGCTGGACGGAGAGCTGGCCCGCCTCATACCGGGGTCCTGATGACCCCAGCAAGGATTCCACCATGGACCTTAAACTGCTCGATATTCTCGCCTGCCCGATCTGCAAGGGGCCGCTGCAGCTTTCCGAAGACAAGACCGAACTGATCAGCAAGGGCGCCGGCGTGGCCTATCCGATTCGCGACGGCATCCCGGTGATGCTGGAAAGCGAAGCGCGCACCCTGAATACCGACGAGCGTCTGGACAAGTAAATGAGCGCAGCCTTCACCGTAGTCATTCCTGCTCGTTACGCCTCCACCCGCCTGCCCGGCAAGCCGCTGCAGGACATCGCTGGCAAGCCCATGGTGCAGCATGTCTGGGAGCAGGCGCAGAAGAGCTCCGCCAGCCGCGTGGTGGTCGCTACCGACGATGCGCGCATCGTCGAGGCCTGCCAGGCCTTCGGCGCCGAGGTGCTGCTGACCCGTGAAGATCACAACTCTGGCACCGACCGCCTGGCCGAAGTCGCCACCCAGCTCGGCCTGCCTGCCGATGCCATCGTGGTCAACGTGCAGGGTGATGAGCCGCTGATTCCCCCGATGATCATCGATCAGGTGGCGGCCAACCTGGCGGCCAACCCGCAGGCCGGCATCGCCACACTGGCCGAGCCCATCGAAGACGTCACCGCGCTGTTCAACCCCAATGTGGTCAAGGTGGTCGCGGACAAAGATGGCCTGGCCCTGACCTTCAGCCGTGCGCCGCTGGCCTGGGCGCGCGATGCCTTCGCCCAGAGCCGCGATGTACTGCCGCAGGGCGTGCCTTATCGCCGCCATATCGGCATCTACGCCTATCGCGCGGGCTTCCTGCACGACTTTGTCGCCTGGGGCCCGTGCTGGCTGGAAGACACCGAGTGCCTGGAGCAACTGCGCGCGCTGTACAACGGCGTCCGTATCCATGTTGCCGATGCTCTCGAAGCGCCGGCTGCCGGTGTGGATACCGCCGAAGACCTGGAGCGGGTACGCCACCTGTTGGGGGCCTGATGAAGGTTCTGTTCGTCTGCCTGGGCAATATTTGCCGCTCGCCCACGGCCGAGGGCGTTTTTCGTCACAAGCTGCGCGCGGCGGGGCTGGACGATAAGGTGCAGGTGGATTCCGCCGGCACCGGCGACTGGCATGTCGGCAAGGCGCCGGACAGTCGCACGCGCCAGGCTGCGCTGCGCCGTGGCTATGATCTGTCCGCGCAGCGTGCGCGCCAGGTCGAGGTTGCCGACTTTCAGCGCTTCGATCTGATCCTGGCCATGGACCAGAGCAATCTGCGCAACCTCAAAGCGCTGCGCCCGACCGATGCCCGCGCCGACCTCGATCTCTATCTGCGCCGATATGAACTGGCGCTGGATGAGGTGCCTGACCCGTACTACGGCGGCGAGGATGGCTTCGAGCGGGTGCTGGATCTGATCGAACAGGCCAGTGATGCGTTGCTGATCGAGCTCAAGGGGCGCCTGTGAGTCTGAATCTGCAGAGCGACGTTTCGCTCAAGCCCTTCAACAGCTTTGGCGTCGATGTGCGTGCGCGTCTTTTCGTCGAAGCCCGTGACGATGACGAGGCGCGCGAGGCGCTGAGCCTGGCCGAGCAGCAGGGTTTGCCGCTGCTGGTGATCGGCGGTGGCAGCAATCTGTTGCTGACTCGCGATGTCGAGGCGCTGGTGCTGCGTATGGCCAGTCGCGGCATTCGCATCCTCGAAGAGGATGGCGAGCAGGTGCTGGTGGAGGCCGAAGCCGGCGAGCCCTGGCATCCCTTCGTGCAGTGGAGCCTGGCGCAGGGCTTGAATGGTCTGGAAAACCTCAGCCTGATCCCCGGCACTGTCGGCGCCGCGCCGATGCAGAACATCGGTGCCTACGGTGTGGAGATCAAGGATCTGTTCGCAGGTCTGACCGCGTTGGATCGGCAGACCGGCGAGCTACGCGACTTTGGCCTGGAGGAGTGCGCCTTTGCTTATCGCGACAGCCTGTTCAAGCGCGAAGCCGGGCGCTGGCTGATCCTGCGCGTGCGCTTTCGTTTGAGCCGTCTGGCTGCGCTGCGCCTGGATTACGGTCCGGTGCGTCAGCGTCTCGTGGAGATGGGCGTTGAAGCGCCGACCGCCAGCAACGTCAGTCAGGCCATCTGCGCCATTCGTAGCGAAAAATTGCCGAATCCCGCCGAGCTGGGTAATGCCGGCAGTTTCTTCAAGAACCCGCTGGTGGCGTTCGAGCTGGCCGAGCGCATCCGTGCCGAGCATGCTGACCTGGTCAGCTACCCGGCGGGTGATGGTCTGGTCAAGCTGGCCGCCGGCTGGCTGATCGAGCGGGCAGGGTGGAAAGGTTTTCGTGAGGGTGATGCTGGTGTGCATCGTTTGCAGGCGCTGGTGCTGGTCAACTACGGCAACGCCACGGGTGCGCAACTGCTGCAGCTGGCGCAGCGCATCCAGGCCGATATCCTGGAGCGTTTTGGCGTAGAGCTGGAGATCGAACCCAACGTGCTTTGATCTGTGGATCGGGCGTGATCCGGTGACTGCCGCTCCCGGATTGCATCCGGGCTACCAGTGACGGACATGAAAAAGGGGATGCCTAGGCATCCCCTTTTTTGTTACCGCAGAAGGATCAAACCTGAGGTTTGACCTCTTCCTTGTCGTCTTGCGGTTCAGCCTCAGGCTGCGCCGGCTCTACCACTTCGCTCGCGCTTTGCTCGCTGACGGCGGAGGTGGTTTCGACTTCAGCGACTTGCTCGACAGCTGGAGCGGTTTCGACTGTGGTGGCTTCGGCTTCTGCCGGGGCGTTTGCTTCAACGACCGGAGCGGCTTCGACTACTGGGGCAGCTTCTACAGCCGGAGCTGCAGCAGCGGCCTGTGCAGCTTCGCGCGCCAGGCGCTCAGCTTCACGCTGACGACGACGCACTTCGCGCGGGTCGTTCGGCGCACGGCCGGTAGCGCTGGCCGGGGCTGCGGCAGGAGCTTCGGCGACAGGTGCTTCTACGGTCGGCAGCGGCTCCTGGGCAGCTTCTGCAACCGGCTCAGCTTGAACGACCGGCTCGGCAGTTGGCGCTTCAACGAAAGCAGGGGGTTCGACTGCGGCCGGTTCTGCCTCGACTGCTTTCTCTGCAACCGGAGCGGTTTCGACCACTTCACTTACCGCAGCCTCGGCTTGCGCCTCGATCGGTTGAGCGACTGGGGCTTCAGCCTGTGCGGCCCGAGCTTCAACGGCCGGGGCCTCGCTGGCCACGGTGTCGCTGCTGTCGACGCTTTCTGCAATCACTGCGGCGGCGCTAGCCACGGCAGCCGGGGTGACGGCCTGAGCGTCGTTACCGGCAGCTTCGCTGTTCTCGGCGCTCTCGATCAGGTTGCCATCGGCATCACGCTGACGTTCGCGGCGATTGCTGCGACGACGCTGACCGCGGGAGCGGCGACGCGGGCGCTCGCCATCGTTGCTGTCCTGCTCGTCGTCCTGCAGTTGCTCTTCGTTCGGCAGAGCTTCGTCCTGCAGGGCCTCGGCTTGCTCGGCACGCGGCTGACGCTCTTCACGCGGCTGACGCTGACGCTCCTGGCGTTCACCACGCGGCTGACGCTCGGCACGCTCTTCACGTTGCTCGTTACCAGACTCGGCATCGATAGGCTCACGCAGTTCGCGCACGCGCTCTTCACGTGGGGCGCGCTCTTCGCGCGGCTTGCGCTCGCGACGATTTTCCTGACCTTCGCGCGGCTCGCGTGGTGCGCGTTCTTCACGCGGGGCACGCTCTTCGCGAGGTTGGCGCTCTTCGCGCGGTTCGCGGGCCTGACGCTCTTCACGTGGGGCGCGCTCTTCGCGCGGCTTACGCTCGTCGTCGCGGCGACCACCACGGTTACGGCTCTGCTGACGACCGTTGCGGCGCTCTTCGCGCGGTGGGCGCTCGTTGCTCTTCTTCTCGGTAACCGCAGGCTGAGTTTCTTCTTCCTTGCCGGCGAACAGGCTGACCAGCGACTTCACCAAGCCTTTGAACAGGCTCGGCTCAGGTGCCTTGGTCGGAGCCTGCGGAGCTTGCGGCTCGGCGGCTGCCGGTGCGCTGCTGCGTGGTGCCGGCTTGATCGCGGCTTCCTGGCGAACCAGGGTGCGAGTGGCGGCGGCCGGCTGGGCGGCGGCTTCTTCGGTTTCCGCGGTGGCGGCGATTTCGTAGCTGGTCTGGCCGCTCAGGGCTTCCGGGCTGTCGTCACGCAGGCGCTGCACTTCAAAATGCGGGGTTTCCAGGTGATCGTTCGGCAGGATCACGATGCGCGCACGGGTACGCAGTTCGATCTTGGTGATCGAGTTGCGCTTCTCGTTGAGCAGGAAGGCAGCGACCGGGATCGGTACCTGGGCGCGGACTTCGGCGGTGCGATCCTTCAGGGCTTCTTCTTCGATCAGGCGCAGGATGGCCAGCGACAGGGATTCGACGTCGCGGATGATGCCTTGGCCGTTGCAGCGCGGGCAGACGATGCCGCTGGTTTCGCCCAGGGACGGACGCAGGCGCTGACGGGACATTTCCAGCAGACCGAAGCGCGAGATGCGACCGATCTGTACGCGGGCGCGGTCGGCTTTCAGGGCTTCATGCACCTTGTCTTCGACGGCGCGCTGGTTCTTGGTCGGGGTCATGTCGATGAAGTCGATGACGATCAGACCGCCGATGTCACGCAGGCGCAGCTGGCGGGCGATTTCCTCGGCCGCTTCCAGGTTTGTCTGCAGCGCGGTTTCCTCGATGTCGCTGCCTTTGGTGGCGCGCGCCGAGTTGATGTCGATGGACACCAGGGCTTCGGTCGGGTCGATGACAATGGAGCCGCCGGAGGGCAGCTTCACTTCGCGCTGGAAGGCAGTTTCGATCTGGCTTTCGATCTGGAAACGGTTGAACAGCGGCACGCTGTCTTCGTACAGCTTGATCTTGCTGGCGTACTGCGGCATCACTTGCTGAATGAAGGACAGGGCTTCTTCCTGGGCTTCGATACTGTCGACCAGTACTTCGCCGATGTCCTGGCGCAGGTAGTCGCGGATGGCGCGGATGATGACGTTGGATTCCTGGTAGATCAGGAACGGGGCGGGGCGGCTGGTGGAGGCTTCCTTGATGGCGCTCCACAGTTGCAGCAGGTAGTCGAGATCCGACTGCATGTCTTCGCTGGAGCGGCCCAGGCCGGCGGTACGTACGATAAGGCCCATGTCTGCCGGAGCGTTGAGGCCGTTCAGCGCTTCGCGCAGTTCGTTGCGCCCTTCGCCTTCGATGCGGCGGCTGATGCCACCGGCGCGCGGGTTGTTTGGCATCAGCACCAGGTAACGACCGGCCAGGCTGATGAAGGTGGTCAGGGCCGCGCCCTTGTTGCCGCGCTCTTCCTTCTCGACCTGGACGATGACTTCCTGGCCTTCCTTGAGCACGTCCTTGATGTTGATGCGGCCGCCTTCAGGGGCCTTGGAGAAGTATTCGCGGGAGATTTCTTTGAGGGGGAGGAAGCCGTGGCGTTCTGAGCCGAAGTCGACGAAGGCGGCTTCGAGGCTGGGTTCTACGCGGGTGATGCGGCCTTTGTAGATATTGGCCTTCTTCTGTTCGCGGGCGCCGGACTCGATGTCCAGATCGTAGAGTTTTTGGCCATCTACCAGGGCAACACGCAACTCTTCGGGCTGAGTCGCGTTAATTAGCATTCTTTTCATGTGGTACCAATGGGTTCCGGGCTAGCGGAAGCCACGTTAGGCACACACGACTCTCAGGGTCGGTGTCAGGCGCGTCAGAAACGGTCGTAAATCGTTCCACTGTCGAGCGACGGCCTGCCATCAGAGGCTGCGGTCGCGACGGACGTCTCCTGCTTGCTGTGTTGACAGAAAGCACTCAGTCAGGAGGAGGAATCAACTGGCGGTAGCGGACGAGATAAGGCGTCTTTGATCAAGCGATGTGCTACGCAGTCCGACAGTTGTACATCTCCACCCTACACGTATCGCTGAAAATCGGGTGCCGCGCGCGGATTCCGCAGCGGTTGTCAGTTACCGCGACCGCCCAGAGGGCGAATCGCGCATCATACTCAAGGCTTTATTTCCGAAGTCTTCGTGGCCTTTTGCGGCCTTTCTAACCCGAAGAATCCGTCGGACGGCCTCACGTCCAAAAAGGTTTGCGCGGGCAGGGGATGGCAAGTTTGGCGATCATCCGCAAGCCAGGCCGCTTTTGGCGGCGTTCGCGACTATAGCAGCAATGATTAAGTGCTTCAATTCCATAAAAAATTGTTATGATTGCGCGATGACTACTCCTGCCTCTCCAACCTCCGGCGTTCAGCTGATCGAGGTTGCACCGGATTTCGCCGGCCAACGCATCGATAACTTTCTCAGGACACAGCTCAAGGGCGTGCCCAAGACCCTTATTTACCGCATTCTGCGCAAAGGCGAAGTGCGCGTGAACAAGGGACGCATCAAGCCTGAGTACAAACTGCAGGCCGGCGATATCGTGCGCGTGCCGCCGCTGCGCCTGGCCGAGCGTGACGAGCCCGAGCCGCTGGCGCAGGGGCTGCTGCAGCGGCTCGAGGCGGCCATCGTTTACGAGGACAAGGCGCTGATCGTGCTGAACAAGCCGGCTGGTATCGCCGTGCATGGTGGCAGTGGCCTCAATTACGGGGTGATCGAGGCCTTCCGCCAATTGCGCCCTGATGCCAAGGATCTGGAACTGGTGCACCGCCTTGATCGTGATACGTCCGGCCTGCTGATGATCGCCAAGAAGCGCAGCATGCTGCGCCATTTGCACGAGCAACTGCGTGGCGATGGCGTCGACAAGCGCTATATGGCGTTGGTGCGTGGCCACTGGGCGACCGCCAAAAAGCAGATCGCCGCGCCGCTGCTGAAAAGCAACCTGCGCTCTGGCGAGCGTATGGTCGAGGTGAATCCCGAGGGCAAGGAGGCACTCACGGTATTTCGCGTGCTGCGCCGTTTCGGTGAGTTCGCCACGCTGGTCGAAGCCAGGCCGATCACTGGTCGCACCCATCAGATTCGTGTGCACGCCCAATATGCGGGTCATGGTATTGCTGGCGACAGCAAGTACGGCGACGACGACTTCTCCCGCGAGATTCGCGAGCTGGGCGGCAAGCGCCTGTTCCTGCATGCCTACGAGTTGCACGTGCCGCTGCCCGATGGTGGTGTGCTGAAGCTCGAGGCGCCGGTGGATGAGGTGTGGGCGAAGACCCTGGAGCGTCTGAGTGCCTGATTATCAGCTACTGATCTTCGATTGGGATGGCACGCTGGTGGATTCCATCGGCCGTATCGTCGAGGCCATGCATCGTGCTGCCGATGTGGCATGCGTGCCGCGCTGCGCGGATGTGGCGGTGCGCGGCATCATCGGTCTGGAGCTGGGTGTGGCGATTCGTACGCTCTATCCGGAACTCGATGAGCCGCTGCGAATCGAAACCATCCGGCGCGCCTACAGCGAGCAGTATCTGGCGCTGGAAACCGAACCGTCGCCACTTTTCGAGGGCGTGCGCGAGTCGCTCGAAGTCTTTCGTGATCAGGGCTATCGTCTTGCCGTGGCCACTGGCAAGGGGCGCAAGGGGTTGCATCGGGTGCTGGCTGACAAGGGTTGGCTGGATTACTTCGATATCACTCGCTGTGCTGACGAGACGGCAAGCAAGCCCGATCCGCTGATGCTGCATGAGATTCTTGCGCATTGCCGGGTGCAGCCCGAGCGCGCGCTGATGGTGGGTGATTCGACCTTCGATCTGTTGATGGCGCGCAATGCCGGGATGGATTCGGTGGCGGTAGGTTTCGGTGCGCAGCCGCTGTCGGTGTTGCGCGAGTGTTCGCCGCGTTTGGCGATCAATGAATTCAATGAGCTGCGCGCGTGGCTGGAAGGTCGTCATGCGCAGCGTACTGCAGAGGTGAGTGAGCATGTCGGATGAGTGGAAGTCATCGTCTTCTTCGGGCGAGGATGCCAAGAGCTGGAAGCTGCTGGAAAAGGCGCTGCTGTCCAGTGTTCAGGAGCAGCGTCGTTCGCGTCGTTGGGGCATCTTTTTCAAGCTGTTGACCTTTATCTATCTGTTCGGTGCGCTGGCGTTGGTGTTGCCGGTGCTCGATCTGAAAAAGCCCTCGACCACCGAGGGTCATACCGCGCTGATCGAAATTCGCGGCATGATCGCTGATCGTGAGGAGGCCAGTGCCGACAAAGTGGTGGGCAGTCTGCGCGCGGCCTTTGAGGACGCCAATACCAAGGCTGTGATCCTGCGAATCAATAGCCCGGGCGGGAGTCCGGTGCAGTCTGGTTACATCTATGACGAGATCCGTCGTCTGCGTGGCGAGTATCCGCAGACCAAGGTTTACGCCGTGATCAGTGATCTGGGTGCCTCTGGTGCCTATTACATTGCCAGTGCGGCCGATGAGATCTATGCCGACAAGGCCAGTCTGGTAGGCTCCATTGGTGTCACGGCGGCCAGTTTCGGCTTCGTCGAAACCATGCAGAAGCTCGGCGTCGAACGTCGCGTTTATACCTCGGGTGAACACAAGGCGTTTCTCGACCCGTTCCAGCCGCAGAAGGAAGAGGAAACCCGCTTCTGGAAAGGGGTGCTGGACACCACGCATCGCCAGTTCATCGAAAGCGTGAAGCAGGGGCGTGGTGATCGTCTCAAGGCAGACGAGCATCCCGAGCTGTTCTCCGGTCTGGTCTGGTCCGGCGAGCAGGCGCTGCAGCTGGGGTTGGTCGATGCCTTGGGCAGTGCCAGCTATGTGGCGCGCGAGGTGATTGGTCAGAAAGAGATGGTCGACTTCACTCAGCGTGATACGCCATTCGATCGCTTCGCCAAGCGCCTGGGTACCAGCGTGGCTGATCGCATTGCGTTGTGGATGGGCTTTGAGGGGCCAACGCTGCGCTGACAAATAAAAAGAAGGCCCGCTCAGCGGGCCTTCTTCTTTTTATGGGTGGCTCAAGGGACTTCGATTCCCTCGTTCAGCAGCATGTCCACCAGGCGGATCAGTGGCAGGCCGATCAGGCTGGTGGCGTCTTCGCCTTCGGTGCTGCGGAACAAGCTGATGCCCAGTCCTTCGGATTTGAAGCTGCCGGCGCAATCGAAGGGTTGTTCGCGCTGCAGATAACGCAGAATCTGCCCGTCGCTCAGCGGGCGAAAATTCACGGTAAAGGGCACGCAGTCGACCTGGCAATGGCCAGTGTCTGTATTGAGCAGTGCCAGTCCGGTCAGGAAGGTGACGCTGCTGTCACTGGCGGCGTGTAATTGTTGTTGGGCTCTGGGTAGGTTGTGAGGCTTGCCGAGAATCTCGCCGCTGCTCAGCACGGCGACCTGATCCGAGCCGATGATCAGATGTTCGGGGTGGCTGGCGGCGAGGGCGCGGGCCTTTTCCTCGGCCAGGCGTTTGACCAGGGCAATGGCCGCCTCGCCCTCTCGACGGCTTTCGTCGATGCTCGGCGATTGCCAGGTGAAGGGCAGTTGCAGGCGGCCGAGCAGCTCGCGGCGGTAGGGCGAGCTGGAGGCGAGCAGCAGCGCTGGCATGTTCTCTTCCTTTATATGGTGGGCGGGAAATTCTACTGATCGCAACCGCTTGAAGACAGGCTGAATTTCCTTTGACACGGGCAGGGCGCATCCCTAGAATGCTGCGCCTATGTTGAATGGGCCGATTCCACCTCACGTTGATCCGCGCAAGCTCGCCGACCGCGAAGCTACCCTTGAAGGGCAGCTCGAACTGGCCAGCCTGCAGCGTCTCTGCGAGCCGCTTGCTGATACGGCTGGCGTCGTGCAGGCGAAATTTCATTTCGCACGTGACGAGCAGAAAACTGTGGTTATCCGCAGTGAGCTCGAGGTTGAGGTCAAAATGGTCTGCCAGCGTTGTCTGGAGCTGGTCGCGCTACCCATCCACAGCGAATGTGAATACGCCGTGGTTCGGGTTGGAGCGAACACTCAGTCCTTGCCTAAGGGCTACGACGTACTGGAAGTGGGTGAAGAGCCGTTGGAGCTGCTTGGTCTGGTCGAGGAGGAGTTACTTCTCGCCTTGCCGATCGTTCCTGCTCATGCCCCAGGTGATTGCCAGCAGCCGGACGGTCTCGATGAGCCCGAGCCGGGTGAGGACGAGGTATCGCGGTCCAACCCGTTCAGTGTATTGGCGCAGTTAAAGCGTGACCCAAACGTTTAGGAGTTAATGAGTTATGGCTGTTCAGCAGAACAAAAAATCCCGTTCCGCCCGCGACATGCGTCGTTCGCACGACGCCCTCGAGGCCAGCACCCTGTCCGTAGAGAAGAGCACCGGTGAAGTTCACCTGCGCCACCACGTTTCTCCGGAAGGCGTGTACCGCGGTCGCAAAGTGATCGACAAGGGCGCTGACGAGTAATCCTTGTCCGCCTCGATCATCGCGATTGATGCAATGGGTGGGGACTTCGGTCCCCACTGCATTGTTCCGGCCTGCATTTCTGCGTTGGCCGAATTCCCCTCGTTGCACCTGACCATCGTCGGTCAAGCTCCCCTCATCGAAGAACAGCTCGCTCGCCAGTCCGGCGTCGATCGCTCGCGCCTGCAGGTTCATCACGCCAGTGAAGTGATCGCCATGGACGAGCGTCCCGCTCAGGCCCTGCGCGGCAAGCCTGATGCCTCGATGCGTGTGGCGCTGGAGCTGGTGCGTCAGCGTCAGGCGCATGCCTGCGTCAGTGCTGGTAATACCGGTGCGTTGATGGCGCTGTCGCGTTACCTGCTCAAGACGCTGCCGGGCATCGACCGACCGGCGATGGTCAGTCCGATTCCTACCGAGCGCGGTCACTGCTATCTGCTGGATCTGGGCGCCAACGTCGATTGCAGCGCCGAGCACCTCTATCAGTTTGCGATCATGGGCGCCGTGGCGGCTGAGACGCTGGGTGTGCCTCGGCCTCGAGTGGCCTTGCTCAATGTCGGTACCGAAGACATCAAGGGCAATCAGCAGGTCAAGCTGGCGGCCAGCCTGCTGCAGCAGGCTCGCGGGTTGAACTTCATCGGTTACATTGAAGGCGATGGGGTGTATCGCGGGGATGCCGATGTCGTCGTGTGTGACGGTTTTGTCGGCAATATCCTGCTCAAGTCCAGTGAAGGTCTGGCTCGGATGATTACCGGGAGGGTCGAGACGCTGTTCAGCGAGGGGTTCTTCGCCCAGGCGGTAGGCGCGCTGGCAATGCCGTTGCTGCGACGTCTCAAGGCCGATCTGGCCCCCGCGCGGCACAATGGTGCGAGCTTTCTCGGTCTGCAGGGCATCGTGGTCAAGAGTCATGGTGCGGCTGGGCAGGAAAGCTTCAAGAGTGCCATTCGCTGTGCGTTGCGCGAGGTGCAGGAGAATTTGCCGCAGCGACTGCATGGTCGCCTCGAGGACTTGTTGTTGTAGACTCGTCACGTTTTTCGGGGCGTGTCTTGCTACGGAATGTGACCGCGGCACTCGGCCTGTCATCCAACTGTCAGTTTGCTGCGCCAGGCTCGCCTGGCGTTGGTTTTTCGACTCAAGGGACTTATTCATGTCTGCATCCCTCGCATTCGTCTTCCCCGGTCAAGGCTCGCAAGCCCTGGCCATGCTTGCCGACCACGGTGCCCAGCAGAAGCTGGTGCTCGATACTTTCGGCGAAGCTTCCGAAGCGCTCGGCTACGACCTCTGGGCGCTGACCCAGCAAGGCCCGGAAGAGCACCTGAACCAGACCGACAAGACCCAGCCGGCCATTCTCACTGCTTCTATCGCCCTGTGGCGTCTATGGCAGGCAGAGGGTGGTGCCAAGCCGGCTTTCGTTGCCGGTCACAGCCTGGGTGAATATTCCGCGCTGGTGGCCGCTGGCAGCATCGTCTTTGTCGATGCAGTGAAGCTGGTGGAGCGCCGTGGTCAACTGATGCAACAGGCCGTACCGGCCGGGCAGGGCGGCATGGCCGCTATTCTCGGTCTGGAAGATGCCGACGTGCTGGCCGCCTGCGCCGAAGCGGCGCAGGGTGATGTGGTCAGCGCGGTGAATTTCAACGCCCCGGGCCAGGTGGTGATCGCCGGTAGTGCTGCCGCCGTCGAGCGCGCCATCGAGGCATGCAAAGCCCGTGGCGCCAAACGCGCCATGGCGCTGCCGGTCAGCGTACCGTCGCATTGCGCGCTGATGAAGCCGGCTGCCGAGCGTTTCGCCGAGTCGGTCGAGGCGCTGAACTGGCAGGCTCCGCAGATCCCGCTGGTGCAGAACGTCAGCGCTGCCGTGGTGTCCGATCTGGCCACCCTGAAGGCTGACCTGTTGGCGCAACTTTACAGCCCGGTCCGCTGGGTCGAGTCGATGGTGCGTCTGTCCGAACAGGGCGTGACCGATCTTGTCGAGTGCGGCCCTGGCAAGGTGCTGAGCGGCCTGAACAAGCGCTGCGTCAAAGGCATTACTACTCACAACCTGGATACCCCGGATGCTTTTGCTGCCGCTCGCGCAGCCCTGGCTTGAGCAAGGAGAACGAACATGAGTCTGCAAGGTAAAGTCGCACTGGTCACCGGCGCCAGCCGTGGTATCGGTCAGGCAATCGCTCTGGAACTGGGTCGTCAGGGCGCCATCGTCATCGGCACCGCCACCAGCGCCTCGGGTGCCGAGCGTATCGCCGAAACCCTCAAGGCCAATGGCGTCGAAGGCGCCGGCCTGGTGCTCGACGTGAGCAACGATGAATCGGTTGCCACCACCTTCGAACACATTCAGCAACATCTTGGTCAGCCGTTGATCCTGGTCAACAACGCCGGCATCACCCGTGACAATCTGATGCTGCGCATGAAGGATGACGAGTGGCATGACGTCATCAACACCAACCTGAACAGCCTTTACCGTCTATCCAAGGCTGTACTGCGTGGCATGACCAAGGCACGTTTCGGGCGCATCATCAATATCGGCTCCGTGGTCGGTGCGATGGGCAATGCCGGTCAGGTCAACTACGCTGCCGCCAAGGCCGGTCTGGAAGGTTTCAGTCGCGCCCTGGCGCGTGAAGTGGGTTCGCGCGGCATCACGGTCAACTCGGTGGCCCCTGGTTTCATCGATACCGACATGACCCGTGAGCTGCCGGAAGGCCAGCGCGATGCGCTGCTGACGCAGATTCCGCTGGGCCGCCTGGGCCAGGCCGAAGAGATCGCCAAGGTGGTCGGTTTCCTGGCTTCCGATGGCGCAGGTTACGTCACAGGGGCTACTATCCCGGTGAACGGCGGTATGTACATGAGCTAAAAAGGGTGCCTTCGAATGATCGGAGGCTCTCGAATGTGACGCGAGCCATCAGAAAACTGTCATAGTGGCTGTCTAAAATCCGTTATAAAGCTGCAACAGGTTTATAGACAGATCGTTGAAGTGTTCCTGGGGGCTCCCCGGCATTCAGCTTGAAATGCTAAAAACCCTTTCTATACACTTGGCCGCTACCAGCTGCCTGGATTTGTCCAATAGGAGTGAAAACAAGGTATGAGCACCATCGAAGAACGCGTCAAGAAAATCGTTGCTGAGCAACTTGGCGTCAAGGAAGAGGAAGTAACCAACAGCGCTTCCTTCGTTGAAGACCTGGGTGCCGACTCTCTTGACACCGTTGAGCTGGTGATGGCTCTCGAGGAAGAATTCGAGACCGAGATCCCGGACGAGCAAGCTGAGAAAATCACCACCGTTCAGGAAGCAATCGACTACGTGACTGCCCACGCGCAATAAGTCACCGTCAGCTTTCTGACCGAGAAAAGCCGCACAGCCCTAATCAGGCGTGCGGCTTTTCTTTACGTGCAAGGCGCATGTGGCGCCTGAGTAGAACAAGAGGAGATTGCTGTGTCGCGTAGACGCGTCGTGGTTACCGGTATGGGCATGCTGTCGCCGCTGGGTAACGATGTGCCGAGCAGCTGGCAGGGCATTTTGGCCGGGCGCAGTGGCATCGGTCTGATCGAGCATATGGACCTGTCGGCCTATTCCACCCGTTTTGGTGGTTCGCTCAAGGGCTTCAATGTCGAGGAATATCTCTCCGCCAAGGAGGCGCGCAAGCTCGATCTGTTCATCCAGTACGGTCTCGCTGCCTGCTTCCAGGCCGTGCGTGATTCTGGCTTGGATATCACCGACGCCAATCGTGAGCGCATCGGTGTGGCCATGGGCTCCGGCATCGGTGGCCTGACCAATATCGAGAATAACTGCAAATCGTTGCATGAGCAGGGGCCACGGCGCATTTCGCCGTTCTTCGTGCCAGGCTCGATCATCAACATGATTTCCGGCTTCCTGTCGATCCACCTGGGGCTGCAGGGGCCGAACTACGCCATCGCCACGGCGTGCACCACCGGTACCCACTGCATCGGCATGGCCGCGCGCAACATCGCCTATGGCGAAGCCGATGTGATGGTCGCCGGCGGCGCCGAGATGGCAGCCTGTGGCCTGGGCATGGGCGGTTTCGGTGCCGCGCGTGCGCTGTCGACGCGCAACGACGAGCCGACCAAGGCCAGCCGTCCGTGGGACAAGGGCCGTGACGGCTTCGTACTGTCCGATGGCTCGGGCGCCCTGGTGCTGGAGGAGTTGGAGCACGCCAAGGCGCGTGGTGCCACCATCCATGCCGAACTGATTGGTTTTGGCATGAGCGGTGATGCCTTCCACATGACTTCGCCGCCCGAGGATGGTGCTGGTGCGGCGCGCTGTATGGCGGCCGCGCTGCGCGATGCCGGCATCAATGCCGATCAGGTGCAGTACATCAACGCGCACGGCACTTCGACGCCTGCGGGTGACAAGGCCGAGGTGGCCGCAGTGAAAAGCGTGTTCGGTGATCACGCCTACAAGCTGGCGGTCAGCTCGACCAAGTCGATGACTGGTCACCTGCTCGGTGCTGCCGGTGCGGTCGAGGCGATCTTCAGCGTGTTGGCGCTGCGCGACCAGGTCGCACCACCGACCATCAACCTGGATGAGCCGGACGAAGGCTGCGATCTGGACTTCGTCGCGCATCAGGCCAAGGCCATGCCAATCGAGATCGCCCTGTCGAACTCCTTCGGTTTTGGCGGTACCAACGGATCGCTGCTGTTCCGTCGGTTCAACGGCTGATGCTGAGCTGGGTCAACGGCGCGCCCGGCGAGCAGTTGTCGGTTCGTGACCGTGGCCTGGCTTACGGCGATGGTCTGTTCGAGACCATCGCCGTACGTGGCGGGCGCATCCCGCTGCTGACGCGGCATATGGCACGCCTGGCCGATGGTTGTCGGCGTCTGTCCATTCCCCTCGATCCAGTGCTGATGGAAAGCGAGCTGCAGGCCTTTGCCGGGCAACTGGGCGAGGGGGTGGCCAAGCTGATCGTCAGCCGTGGGGAGGGGCAGCGCGGTTATGCACAGCCACAACCCTGTCAGCCACTGCGCATCCTGCAGGCGGCGCCGCTGCCGCAGTATCCCGCTGCGCATGCCGAGCAGGGCGTGCGTCTGTTTCCCTGTGAGACGCGACTGGCCGAGCAGCCATTGCTGGCTGGGCTCAAGCACCTCAATCGTCTGGAACAGGTACTGGCGCGGGCCGAATGGCAGGACCTCGAGTGTGCCGAGGGCCTGATGCGCGACAGCAGTGGCCGGGTCATCGAAGGCGTGTACAGCAACCTGTTTCTGGTCATCGAAGGGGGGCTGGTGACGGCCGACCTGTCGCGCTGTGGCGTGGCTGGGGTGATGCGCGCTGAGATCCTGCAGCAGGCGCAGTTGCTCGGGCTGCCTGTCGAGTTACGCGATATTTCCTTCGACGAACTGCTCACTGCCGATGAAGTCTTTCTCTGCAACAGCCTTTACGGCATCTGGCCTGTTCGGGCGCTGCAAGAGCGACACTGGTCGGTCGGGCCGCTCACCCTTAAACTGCAGGCCATCGTCTGCGACCTACTGAGTAAATAACTGGTGCTACGCAAGATCTTGGTGTTGCTTGAGTGCGGCGTGCTGCTGGCTGCGCTGCTCGTTGTGGGTGCCGCCTGGCAGCAGCAGAAAGCGCTGGAACAGCCGCTGCATCTGACTGAAGAAATGCTTCTGGAGGTGCCGTCCGGCGCCACGCCGAGTGGCCTGCTCAATCGCCTGGAGGCGGAGGGCGTGATCGACAACGCTCTCTGGTTGCGCCTGTATTGGCGCTTCAACCTGCGCGCTCCGGCGATGCACAGCGGCGAATACCGCTTGCTGCCTGAACACAACGCTCGGGACATGCTCGGCCTGTGGCAGCGTGGCGAGGTGGTGCAGTACAGCCTGACCCTGGTCGAGGGCTGGAACTTCCGTCAGGTGCGCGCCGCTCTGGGCCGTCAGGAGCGCCTGGAGCAGCGCCTGGCCCATCTCAGCGATGCCCAGTTGATGGAGCGCCTGGGCCTGGCTGGGCAAAATCCGGAAGGGCGTTTCTTCCCCGATACCTATCGTTATGTGCGCGGCATGAGCGACGAGGACCTGCTCAAGCAGGCCAACGTTCGTCTTGAGAGCGTATTGGCCGAAGAGTGGCAGAAGCGCGCCGAGGGCTTGCCCTATCGCGAGCCCTACGATGCGCTGATCATGGCGTCGATGATCGAGAAGGAAACCGGTGTGCCCGAAGAGCGCGGCGAGATCGCTGGCGTGTTCGTCCGTCGCCTGCGCATCGGCATGCGCCTGCAGACCGACCCGACGGTGATCTACGGTATGGGCGAGCGCTACAACGGCCGCATCACCCGCGCCGACCTACGCACGCCAACGCCCTACAACACCTACACCATCGACGGCATGCCGCCGACGCCGATCGCCATGGTCGGCCGTGAGGCGATTCACGCGGCGCTCAACCCGCTCGATGGCACCACCCTGTATTTCGTCGCGCGAGGCGACGGTAGCCATGTGTTCTCCAACACCCTGGCCGAGCACAACCGCGCCGTACGTGAATACCAGCTCAAGCGTCGCGCCGACTACCGCTCCAGCCCCGCGCCTCGCGCGGCGGCCGAAACCGAATAAGGGCAATCCGTGACCGGTCTGTTTATTACCCTGGAAGGCCCGGAAGGCGCCGGCAAAAGCACCAATCGCGAGTATCTGGCCGAGCGCCTGCGCGAGCGGGGCGTCGATGTGCTGCTGACTCGTGAGCCAGGTGGTACGCCGCTGGCCGAGCGTATCCGCGAATTGCTGCTCGATCCGAGCGATGAACCGATGGCCGCCGATGCCGAGTTGCTGCTGGTGTTCGCCGCTCGCGCCCAGCACCTGCAGCAGGTCATTCGCCCGGCTTTGGCCAAGGGCAGCGTAGTGCTATGCGACCGCTTCACCGATGCCACCTACGCCTACCAGGGTGGTGGGCGCGGCCTTTCCATCGAGCGCATCGCGCAGCTGGAACAGTTCGTTCAGGGTGAGCTGCGCCCGGATCTGACGCTGATCTTCGATCTACCGATCGAGATCGGCCTGGCTCGCGCGGCGGCTCGTGGTCGTCTGGATCGTTTCGAGCAGGAAGGTCGTGGTTTCTTCGAAGCCGTGCGCCAGGCTTATCTGCAACGCGCCGAGCAGGCGCCGCAGCGCTATCGCGTGCTGGATGCCGGGCAGACCCTGGCCCAGGTGCAGGCCGATATCGATGCCTTGCTGCCGAGTCTGCTGGAGGCCTGTCGTGGCTGAGGTCTATCCCTGGCAGCAATCGCTCTGGCAGCAACTGGCTGGTCGCAGCCAGCATGCCCATGCCTATCTGCTGCATGGTCCGGCCGGCATCGGCAAGCGTGCGCTGGCCGAGCGCCTGATGGCGAGTTTGCTGTGCCAGAGCCCGAATGGTCTGGATGCCTGCGGCAACTGCAAATCCTGCCACCTGCTGGCCGCCGGTACTCACCCGGACAACTACGTGCTCGAGCCCGAAGAGGCGGACAAGCCGATCAAGGTCGACCAGGTGCGTGAGTTGGTCGACTTCGTGGTGCAGACCGCCCAACTGGGTGGGCGCAAGGTGGTGCTGCTGGAGCCGGCCGAGGCGATGAACCTCAACGCCGCCAACGCGCTGCTCAAGAGCCTGGAAGAGCCGTCCGGCAATACCGTGCTGTTGCTCATCAGCCACCAGCCCAGCCGCCTGCTGCCGACCATCAAGAGTCGCTGCGTGCAGCAGGCCTGCCCGTTGCCGAGCGAGGCGCTGAGCCTGGCCTGGCTGGCTCAGGCACTGCCTGAACTGGGTGATGATGAGCGCGTCGATCTGCTGACCCTGGCGGCGGGCTCGCCACTGGCTGCTGTGCGCTTGCAGGCTCAAGGTGTGCGCGAGCAGCGCGCCCAGGCGGTGGAGGGCGTGAAGAAGCTGCTCAAGCAGCAAATCTCTCCGAGCCAACTGGCGGAAAGCTGGAATTCACTGCCGCTGAATCTGCTGTTCGACTGGTTCTGCGACTGGGCGCAACTGATGTTGCGCTACCAGCTGACTCAGGACGAGGAAGGCCTGGGCCAGGTCGATATGCGCAAGGTGGTGCAGTACCTGGCGGACAAGAGCGGGCAGGCCAAGGTATTGGCGATTCAGGAATGGCTGCTCGCGCAAAGGCAGAAGGTGATGGGTAAAGCCAACCTCAATCGCGTGCTGCTACTGGAAGCCTTGCTGGTGCAGTGGGCTGCCTTGCCAGGGCAGGATCGCGGCTGACCAGTGTGGGGCCGGATTCGGCAGGGCGTCACATTCTGCTGGCTGCCTGCCACCCGGTTGTTTGCGCATGAGTATGAACAAGCCCTAGAATCAGCCATTAAGCAATAAACGCTAGGAATGCACTGATGAGCCTGCCACCCAATCTGGGTCCCCGTAACGGAATTCTGTCCCTGACCATCAAGGACAAGTCCGTGCTTTACGCGGCCTACATGCCTTTCATCAAGAACGGCGGTCTCTTCATACCCACCAACAAGAGCTACAAGCTCGGTGACGAAGTGTTCATGCTGCTCAACCTGATGGACGAGCCGGAGAAGATTCCGGTGGCTGGCAAGGTGGTGTGGATCACCCCGAAAGGCGCTCAGGGCAACCGCGCCGCCGGTGTCGGCGTGCAGTTCAACGATGGCGATAACACCGCCCGCAACAAGATCGAAACCTACCTCGCTGGCGCGCTGAAATCCGACCGTCCGACTCACACCATGTAACCCGCTGGCCGCGAGTGGAGCATCTTCGCGGCCGAAGCATCTCCCTCTGAGCGTCCAGGCATCTGCCGCTTTCGATTACAATTCGGGCTTTCCCTTTGTCCGAGTTTTCCCGCTGTGCTGATCGACTCCCATTGCCACCTTGATCGTCTCGACCTCGCTGCCCATGGCGGCTCGCTGGATGCTGCCCTGGGTGCGGCGCGTGCCGCTGGCGTTGGGCATTTTCTGTGCATCGGCGTCAGCGCCGACAACGCCGCCACAGTCAAGGGCCTGGCCGAGCGTTATGCCGATGTCGACTGCTCGGTGGGCGTGCATCCACTGGATCTGGAGCCGGGCGCAGAACCTGCACTGGGCTGGCTGCTCGGTGAGTTGGCGCACCCGAAGGTGGTGGCCATTGGTGAGACTGGTCTGGATTACCACTACGAGCCGGAATCCGCTGCGCTGCAGCAGGCCTCCTTCCGCCTGCATCTGGAGGCGGCGCGCATCACGGGTAAGCCGGTAATCGTGCATACCCGCGAGGCCCGCGCCGACACCCTGGCGTTGTTGCGCGAAGCGGCACTGCCGCAGGCCGGCGTGCTGCATTGCTTCACCGAAGATTGGGAGATGGCCAAGGCGGCGTTGGATATCGGTTTCTATATTTCCCTGTCGGGCATCGTCACCTTCCGCAATGCCGATGCATTGCGTGATGTGGCGCGTCAGGTGCCTGCCGATCGCCTGCTGGTGGAAACCGACTCGCCTTACCTGGCGCCCGTGCCACACCGTGGCAAGCCCAACCTGCCGCAATACGTGCGTGAAGTGGCCGAGTACCTGGCGGTGTTGCGTGGCGTCAGCTACGAGACCCTGGCCGAGCAGACCTCGAGCAACTTCAAGCGTTTGTTCCCACTAGCTGGTGTGGCCTGAAACTATGATGTAGCCCGGATGCAATCCGGGGCGTTGGTAGATATTTCCCGGATTGCATCCGGGCTACGGTTTGCTGTTTCCCTTGGCCAGTGTCGCCTGAAGCGTGACAGCCCGTGGAGTGCGCTGCGCGCACCAGGCGATGTGAGGCGTTGCGGCCATGGTGGGTTACGCCGCACCCAGATCCAGCGAAGCGGTCAGCGACCGTTACAGGCGGCTAACCCACCCTACGGGAGAGGCGATCCGCTGAGCAAAAAAAACCCGGACTCTGGGGGATGAATCCGGGTTAAGACCATTAGGAGTAAATCAAGGTACGCGGTCCACGGTACCTTGGCTGGCGGGGCAATTGGGGGGATATGCCGCACACCAGTAAGTTCCAGTATTAGCCATGATCGGCTAGCGTCCAGGCCAAAGCCTGAGTTTTTTAAACGGATTTGGAATACCGCAGACGCTGCTGAGTCCTCACCCTTTTGCCAGCTGGGTTAGCAGGCACAGCGTTTCCTCGATCACCTGCTCGCTGGTGTAGAAATGAGGCGACAGACGCACACCAGGACCGCGCTGCACGCAGATCACCTGTTCCTCGCGCAGACGTTGATACAGCGCGGGGTTGTCCCAGCCTGCCAGGCTGAAGTTGAGGATGCCGGCACGGCGCGCCGGGTCGAGCGGGCTATGGATCACCGCGCCAGATAATGCGCGAATACCGTCGCTCAGGCGCTGAACACGTTCTTCCAGTAGCGCGCCGACCCGCTCCATACCCACTTCTTCGAGCAACGACAAACTCGCCTCCAGGGCGAAGGCGCCGAGCATGTTCGGGCTGCCGCATTCGAAGCGCCGTGCACTGCGGGCCGGTTGCCAGTCCTGGCGGGTGTAATCGCCAGCGTGCTCCAGCATGTGCCAGCCGTATTCGTGCAGTTTCAGCCGATCGCGCACTGCGCTGCGGCAATAGAACACCCCAAGGCCCTCCGGGCCGAGCATCCATTTGTGGCCGTCGGCCATGGCGAAGTCGCAGTCGTAGGCCTGGACGTCGAAGGGCAGGGCGCCCAGCTGCTGAATGGCATCGATGCAGAACAGCACGCCATGCTGGCGGCAGCCGCGACCGAGGCGCGGCAGATCCAGGCGCAGGCCGCTGGCGAATTGCACCGCGCTGATCGACAGCAGACGCGTACGCTGCGTGAAGGCGGCGAGCAGGGCTGCCTCCGGATCATCACCCTTGAGACTGACTTCGATCACCTCCACGCCCTGGGCGGCCAGCGCCAGCCAGACGATGCGGTTGGAAGGGAATTCCTCGTCGCTGATGATCACCTGGTCGCCGGGGCGCCAATCCAGGCCGAAGGCCACGAACGAGAGTGCCTCGGACGTATTCTTGACCAGGGCAATATCGCCGGTACTTGGCGCGTTCATCAGGCGCACGAGGCGTTCGCGTAGGCTGCGCTCAAGTTTCAGCCAGTCGGGATAGTCACGCGCACCACTGGTCACGTTCGCTTCCGAGAACCGTCGAACCGCTTCAGCACTGCGTTTTGGCCAGGGGGCGACTGCTGCATGGTTCAGGTAGCGCAGTCCACTTTCCAGGGGGAACTCATCATGAAACACGTACATGGTCGGATGATCCGTGCAATTTGGTCGCATTTGGGCATAATAAGCGGCTTCGATTTTTGACCCCGTAGTCCCTTTATGCAGAAAGAACCCCGTAAGGTCCGCGAATTCCGTCGCCGCGAGCAAGAAATTCTCGATACCGCGCTGAAACTCTTCCTCGAACAAGGAGAAGACAGCGTTACTGTCGAGATGATCGCTGATGCGGTCGGTATCGGCAAAGGCACTATCTACAAGCACTTCAAGTCCAAGGCGGAGATCTACCTGCGCCTGATGCTCGACTATGAGCGTGATCTCAACGAGCTGCTGCATTCGGCCGATGTGGATCGTGACAAGGAAGCACTGTCGCGTGCCTACTTCGAATTTCGCATGCGCGATCCGCAGCGCTATCGCCTGTTCGACCGTTTGGAAGAGAAGGTGGTCAAGGGCAATCAAGTGCCGGAAATGGTCGAGCAGCTGCACAAGATCCGTGCTTCCAACTTCGAGCGTCTGACCCAGCTGATCAAGGGTCGCATTGCCGAAGGCAAGCTGGAAGATGTGCCGCCGTACTTCCACTATTGCGCAGCCTGGGCCCTGGTACACGGCGCCGTGGCGCTGTACCACTCGCCGTTCTGGAGCAACGTGCTCGAGGATCAGGAGGGCTTCTTCCAGTTCCTTATGGACATCGGCGTGCGCATGGGTAACAAGCGCAAGCGCGACGCCTGATGCTTGGCTGGTCGGCCGCGGGACTGTGCCGCGGCCGGCATAGCGATATACTCCGGTTCTTAACGAACTGGAGCTCTCAATGATCGTCGACCGCCAGGGCAGACGCTTCCGCAATCTTCGCGTCAGCCTGACCGCCGCCTGCAACTACGCCTGCACCTACTGTGTGCCGAACGGCAAGCGTCTGGTCGCCGCTCAGGATGAACTCTCCGCCGACGCCATGGCACGTGGCGTGGCCTATCTGATCGAAGCCGCCGGTATCGAGCGCCTGCGCATCACCGGTGGTGAACCGCTGGTCAGCACGCGCCTGGAGCCTTTCCTGCGCCAGGTCAGCCAACTCGGCCTCGACGATATCAGTCTGACCACCAACGGCCAGTTGCTCGAGCGCAAGCTACCGCTGCTGGTCGAATGCGGTATCCGCCGTCTCAATGTTTCCCTCGATACCCTCGACGCCGACGCTTTCCGCAGCATCGCCCGCGGTGGTGACCTGGCCACCGTGCTGGCCGGGATGGAAGCGGCGCGCGAAGCCGGGATGAAGATCAAGGTCAACATGGTGCCGTTGCGCGGGCAGAACCTCGATCAGGTGTTGCCGCTGCTCGAGTACTGCCTGGAACGTGGATTCGAGCTGCGCTTCATCGAATTGATGCGCATGGGCCACCTGGCGCGTGACCCCAATGCTTTCAACCAGCAGTTCGTCGGCCTGCCCGAGCTGCTGGAGCTGATCGGCATCCGTCACCAGTACGTTCAGGCCAGCGCCCCGGTGGACGCTACCGCGATGCGCTACGCCATTCCCGGCGCCGGCCATTTCGGTGTGATCGCCAACGAAAGCGTGCCGTTCTGCCGTACCTGCTCGCGCTTGCGCCTGTCGTCTACCGGTTGGTTGCACGGCTGCCTGTCGTCGAGCAACCGCCACTACGTCGGCGATCTGCTGGACAAACCCCGTCACCAGGCCTTGCCGGCGCTGCAGCGTCTGCTGGTCAAGGCCCTCGGCGACAAGCAGGACCTGGCCTTCTCCGGCGGTGTCACCGTGATGAAGATCATTGGCGGCTGATGCTTGGTTGGCTGTTCTGGAACGGCTTGGCTACGCAATCCGCTCTCGGCGACTGCCGACTGCTCCCTGAGAAAGAAAGCGCCAAGGTCTTCTTCGGCAGGCTTTCGCCCAAAAGAAAGCCGCCCGAAGGCGGCTGCGAGCGTCAGGCGTAGAGTCTTTCCAGGCGCCTGACGCCGGTCTCAGGATTACTTCTTCACGGCTTGCAGGTAATCCTTGAGGGTCTGCTCATCAGCCGATTTGACCGTCATGCCTTCCGGGCCGCTGCCGATGTCGGTGAACTGCTTGGCCGGCTCGCCGGTGGCCTTGAAGTCCTTCAGTTCCTGAGAATTCTCGCGAAATACCCACAGACGGCCGTCCTCGATTTCGGTGACGAAGCCGGGCCGGTCGTACTGGCTGGCCAGCGCGGTGCCGGCGAAGAGGCTGGAGAGCATCAGGGCGGTCAGGGCGATCTTTTTCATCGTTGTGCATCCTAGGGTGTTTGGGGTGGGCACACCCTAGCGAATCAAGGATGACGAACTTATTACGTAATTCGCATATGCGACTAAGCGCATGTAAGAATTTGTGTCAGATTGGCATCAGTGGCGAGATCACACCTCGCTCAGCTTCTATTCAGCAGTGCCTCCACCTCGGCGGGGCTGAGCACCTTGCCTATCGAGACCACCTTGTCGTCGATGGCCAGTGCTGGGGTCGACATCACGCCCATGGCCGCTATCTCGGCGATATCCGTGACCTTGACGATCTCGGCCTCGCGACCGAGGTTGGCCAATGCGGCCCGCGCGTTGTCGGTGAGGGTGACGCACTTCTTGCAGCCTGTGCCGAGGATTTTGATGATCATGATGGTTCTCCTGGGGAGGATGGGTCAGAGGAACAGGTAGGCGAAGCTATTGAACAGGTAACCGATCAGCATGATGCCGATGACCACGATGGCGAAGAACAGCGCCAGCAGCGGAGCCTTGACGACCTTCTTGAGCATGATCAGCGAAGGCAGCGACAGCGCGGTCACCGCCATCATGAAGGCCAGCACGGTACCCAGGCCGACGCCTTTACCGACCAGCGCCTCGGCTATCGGCAGCGTGCCGAAGATGTCGGCGTACATCGGTACGCCGACCAGCGCCGCCAGCGGTACCGACCACCAGTTGTCGCGCCCGATAAGGGCGCTGATCAGGTCTTGCGGGATCCAGTTGTGAATCGCCGCGCCGATACCCACGCCAATCAGGATATACAGCCAGACGCGCTGGATGATCTCCGTAACCTGCTCGCGGGCGTAGCTCATGCGATCGGCCAGGCTGAGCTGTTCCTGGGGTAGATCGAGCGCCTTGTGCTGGGTGACGAACGACTCGACGTAGCCTTCCATCCGTGCCTTGCCGATCAGGGTGCCGCCAAGCACCGCCAGCAAGATGCCGACGACTACGTAGGCGAGGGCGATCGACCAGTTGAAGACGCTCGCCAGCAGGATCATCGAGGCCAGGTCGACCAGTGGCGAGGAAATCAGGAAGGAGAAGGTCACCGCCAGCGGCAGCCCCGAGCTGGTGAAACCGATGAACAGCGGGATCGATGAGCACGAGCAGAAGGGGGTGACCGTACCGAGCAGCGCGCCGGTGAGGTTGGCCCGCAAGCCGCGCATGCCGCCCAGAATTCTGCGGGTACGCTCTGGCGGGAAGTAGCTCTGCACCCAGGAGATGCTGAAGATCAGCACCGACAGCAGGATGAAGATCTTGATCACGTCGTAGATGAAGAAGTGCAGGCTGCCGCCGAGGCGGCTGCTCATGCTCAGGCCAAACACCTCTTCCACCAGCAACTGGACGAGATAGGCCAACCAGTCCATACGCAGGAGCTGGTCATTCAACCACTGGAAAATCTCCATGGATCTTCACCTCAGCGCGATGGCAGGGCGCGTTCGTACCAGTTGCGACTCTTGTTGACCATGCGTACCAGCCAGAGCATCACCGGCACCTCGATCAGCACGCCGACCACGGTGGCCAGCGCGGCGCCGGAGTCGAAGCCATAGAGCACGATGGCCACCGCCACGGCCAGCTCGAAGAAGTTGGACGCACCGATCATGGTCGAGGGGCCGGCCACGTCATGGCGCACCTTGAGCGAGCGGTTGAGCCAGTAGCCGAGCGCGGCGATCAGCAGCGTCTGTAGCAGGATCGGCATGGCCAGAATGCCGATTACCAGCGGTTGTTCGACGATGGCCTGGCCCTGGAAGGAGAACAGCAGTACCAGGGTGGCCAGCAGGGCGAGGATGGAGAAGGGGGCGATCTTCGCCAGGGCCGCGTCGAAGGCGGGTTTGCCGCGCTTGAGCAGGTGGGCGCGCACGGCCTGGGCGATGGCCAGGGGAATGACGATATACATCACCACCGACAGCAGCAGGGTGTCCCACGGCACCGGGATCGATGACACGCCCAGCAGCAGGGCAACGATGGGGGCGAAGGCGAACACCATCACCAGGTCGTTGAGGGCCACCTGGCTGATGGTGAAGTTGGCGTTGCCGTTACACAGATTGCTCCAGACGAACACCATCGCCGTGCAGGGCGCAGCGCCCAGCAGGATCAGCCCGGCCATATAGCTGTCGAGCTGGTCGGCCGGCAGCCAGTCGGCGAACAGGATCTTGATGAACAGCCAGCCGATCAGGGCCATGGAGAAGGGCTTGACCACCCAGTTGACGAACAGGGTGACGCCGATGCCGGCTTTCTGTCCGCGCACTTCATGCAGCGAGCCGAAGTCGATCTTCATCAGCATGGGGATGATCATCACCCAGATCAGCAGGCCGACTGGGATGTTCACCTGGGCAACTTCCATGGCGCCGACGGCCTGAGCGGCCTGTGGCGCGAGCAGACCGAGTACCGTGCCGGCCGCGATACAGAGGAACACCCACAGGGTCAGGTAACGCTCGAAGAAACCCAGGGGTGCGCCTGCAGATTGCTTCAGGGCGGTGTCACACGCATTTGTCATCTTGGTTGCCTATCCTCGTCATGGGCGAATGAATCAAACATATTCGCTTTACTGCATATTCGCAAAATAATATATTCGCTCATGTGCATCCTTGACGGAAATCAACATGAGTCAGAAAAAACGTGTGCTGTTCCTCTGCGTGGCCAACTCGTCGCGCTCGCAGATGGCCGAAGCGCTGCTGCGCCACACCGACTCCGAGCACTTCGAGGCATTCAGCGCAGGCACCGCGCCCACCGAGGTAGACCCGCGTACGCGCAATGCGTTGGAACAGTTGGGCGTCTCTACCGAAGGGCTGTTCAGCAAGTCCGTCGAGCAGGTGGCGGGCGAACCTTTCGACTATGTGATCACCCTATGCGACAAGTCGGCGCTGGAGTGCCTGGCGCTGCCTGGCACCGGCGAATACATCGCCTGGAACTTCGAGGATCCGGCGAGCAGTTCGCAGAAGGACGCCTACCGCAAGACCCTGCACGAGATCCACGAGCGGATAAAGATGTTCGTGTTGATCAAGAGCAAGCCAGCCAGTGCTGCCAATGACGACATGACGCCTACCGAGCTGTTCAAGTGCCTGGCCGATGAGACGCGGGCGCGTATCGCCATGCTCGTCACCCTGGAGCAGGAGCTGTGCGTCTGCGAGCTGACTGCCGCGTTGGAAGAGGCGCAGCCGAAGATTTCCCGGCACCTGGCGTTACTGCGTAGCAGCGGTCTGCTGGAAGACCGTCGTAATGGCCAATGGGTGTACTACCGCCTGCATCCGCAGTTGCCCGAGTGGGTCGGGGATGTGCTCAAGCGCACCCTGGACAGCAATGCCGAGTGGCTGCGCCCGGATGTGCAGCGCCTGTGGCAGATGCGTGACCGCCCTGGGCGCAAGCCGGCCTGTAACTGAGAGGCGAGCACCATGAAGATTCTCTTTCTATGCACCGCCAATAGTTGTCGCAGCATCCTCTGTGAAGCCATCTTCAATGCCATGGCACCTGCTGGCATGCGCGCATACAGCGCTGGCAGTCATCCTGCCGGTGTGGTCAACCCAATGGCGCTGCAGGCGTTGCAGGCAGCCGGCATTGTCATTGATGGGCTCTTCAGCAAGTCGACCGATGCCCTTGCAGAGCTGCAGCCCGAGTTGGTCATCACCGTTTGCGACAAGGCCGCTGGCGAAGCCTGCCCCGTGTTCTTCGGCGCCGCCGTTCGCGCACATTGGGGGTTGAGCGACCCATCGGAGCTGAGAGGCACTGACGGCGAGATAGCTGCCGCGTTCGATGCCACCCTGGCGCGTATCCGCACCCGTATTCAGGCCTTTCTGGCCCTCAACTCGATAGTGATGCGCTGAAGGCCGAGCTGGCTCGCATCGGCTCTATCTGACTCTTTTTCTGGAGCGACATCGTGCAAGACGATCTACCCAACGCCGACCTGCAACTGCTCGATCTGCCGACTGCGGACAAGCTCATCATCGAGTCAGCCTCGACCCACGCGCCGCGCATTCTGCTGCTGTATGGCTCCACCCGCGAGAAGTCCTTCAGTCGCCTGCTGACCGAGGAAGCCGCGCGCCTGTTGCAGCATTTCGGCGCCGAGACGCGCATCTTCGACCCGCGCGGCCTGCCGCTGCCGGACGATGCCCCGGACAGTCATCCCAAGGTGCAGGAGCTGCGTGAGCTGATGCAGTGGTCGGAAGGCCAGGTGTGGTGCTCGCCCGAACGTCACGGCGCGATGACTGCCGTGTTCAAGGCGCAGATCGACTGGGTGCCGCTGGCCATGGGTGCGGTTCGCCCGACCCAGGGCAAGACCCTGGCGGTGATGCAGGTCTGCGGCGGCTCGCAGTCGTTCAACGTGGTCAACCAGTTGCGCGTGCTGGGGCGCTGGATGCGCATGTTCACCATCCCCAACCAGTCCTCGGTGCCCAAGGCCTTCATGGAGTTCGACGCAGAGGGGCGGATGAAACAGTCCTCGTTCTACGACCGCCTGGTGGACGTGATGGAGGAACTGGTTAAGTTCACCCTGCTGCTGCGCGATCGCTCCGACTACCTGGTCGACCGTTATTCCGAGCGCAAGGAGTCGGCCGAAGAACTGTCCAAGCGCGTCAATCAGCGCGCCATCTGAGCGAAGGAACTGCCCGCCATGACTCATCCCTACGACGTACTAAAGGTGCCCGGCCTGGCCGGCGCGCTGATCTTCACGCCTTGCCCGGGCACCCGTGAAACCACGCTCGAAGCAGCCCTGCTGGCGCTGAAGCAGGCCGGGGCAGCGGGCGTGATCACGCTGATGCCGCACAACGAGCTTGCTGCCAACGGCGCCGAGCAAATCGCCCAGCAGTGCCAGGCCTTGGACCTGGCTTGGTATCACCTGCCGGTGGCCGACGAGCAGGTGCCGCTGGAGGCGTTCGGCGAAGGTTGGCGGGCATCGCGCCAGGCGATTCTCGAACACCTGCGTGGCGGCCGCTCGCTGGCCATCCACTGCAAGGGCGGCTCCGGGCGCACCGGCCTGATCGCCGCGCGCATCCTCATCGAAGCCGGCATCGCGCGCGATGAGGCCATCGCCCTGGTGCAGGCACTGCGGCCCAAGGCCATCCAGCATCCCGCCCACGTCAACTGGATCAACCAGTTCGACGCGACCCACTGACAGAGGCATCGACATGACCATCAAAGTAGGCATCAACGGTTTTGGCCGCATCGGCCGTCTGGCTCTGCGCGCCGCCTGGAACTGGCCCGAGTTGGAGTTCGTGCAGATCAACGACCCGGCAGGCGACGCCGCCACCCACGCGCACCTGCTCAATTTCGACTCGGTGCATGGCCGCTGGCAGTTCGAGGCGGGCAGCGATGGCGATTGCGTGGTGATCGACGGCAAGCGCATCAAAGTCAGCGCCAACAAGGCCATCGCCGACACCGACTGGAGTGGCTGCGACCTGGTGCTCGAGGCCAGCGGCAAGATGAAGGCTGTCGCCGTACTGCAGGGCTATCTGGACCAGGGCGTGGGGCGCGTGGTGGTCTGCGCGCCGGTCAAGGAGCAGGGCGCGCTGAACGTGGTGATGGGCGTCAACCAGCACCTGTTCGATCCGGCCCAGCACCGCATCGTTACCGCCGCCTCCTGCACCACCAACTGCCTGGCGCCGGTGGTCAAGGTGATCCACGAGGCGCTGGGCATTCGTCACGGCTCGATCACCACCATCCACGACCTGACCAACACCCAGAGCATCCTCGACCAGCCGCACAAGGATCTGCGCCGCGCCCGCGCCTCGGGTATGAGCCTGATCCCGACCACCACCGGCTCGGCCACGGCGATTGCCGAGATATTCCCCGAGCTGCGCGGCAAGCTCAACGGCCACGCCGTACGCGTGCCGCTGGCCAACGCCTCGCTGACCGACTGCGTGTTCGAGGTGGAGCGCGCCACCACTGCCGAGGAAGTCAACGCGCTGCTCAAGGCGGCCGCCGATGGCCCGCTGAAGAACATCCTGGGTTACGAGGAGCGCCCGCTGGTGTCCATCGACTACCGCACCGATCCGCGCTCGTCCATCGTCGATGCGCTGTCGACCATGGTGGTGGCCGGCACCCAGGTGAAAATCTATGCCTGGTACGACAACGAGTGGGGCTACGCCAACCGCGCGGTGGAGCTGGCGCGGATGGTCGGGGCAGTCGATTGATCCGTAGGGTGGATGACGCTTTATCCATCCACCAGATAACCAAGGTGAATGAAAAAGGCGTCATCCACTCACTCTGCTGTCGCGGCTAAAGCCCCACGGTTTACACAGGATTTGTTATGCATGCCTTATCCCGTCTGGCCCCCGAGGTGCGCCAGTACCTGCTGGTGACCGGCAACTACTGGGCCTTCACCCTCACCGACGGCGCGTTGCGCATGCTGGTGGTGCTGCACTTTCACAGCCTTGGCTACACGCCGTTGCAGATCGCCGCGCTGTTTCTGTTCTACGAGATCTTCGGTGTGGTCACCAACCTGGTGGGTGGTTACCTGGGGGCGCGGTTGGGTCTGAACCGCACCATGAACATCGGCCTCGGCCTGCAGGTGATCGCGCTGTTGATGCTCACCGTGCCGGCCGCCTGGCTGACCGTACCCTGGGTGATGGGCGCCCAGGCGTTGTCCGGCATCGCCAAGGATCTGAACAAGATGAGCGCCAAGAGCTCGATCAAGCTCCTGGTGCCGGACAGTCAGCAGGGCACGCTGTACAAGTGGGTGGCGATCCTCACCGGCTCGAAGAATGCGCTCAAGGGCGTCGGCTTTTTCCTGGGTGGCGCGCTGCTCGCCGTGCTCGGCTTCACCGGCGCGGTGCTGGCCATGGCCGCCGTGCTGGCGCTGATCTGGCTGGCTAGCCTGGTGTTGCTGAAGAAGGATCTGGGCAAGGCCAAGGCCAAGCCGAAGTTTCGCGACATGCTGTCCAAGAGCCGGGCGATCAACATTCTCTCGGCCGCCCGGCTGTTTCTCTTCGGTGCGCGCGACGTCTGGTTCGTGGTGGCGCTGCCGGTGTACCTGAGCAGCGTGTTCGGCTGGGATTTCTGGCTGGTCGGCGGCTTTCTCGCGGCCTGGGTGATCGGCTACGGCATCGTGCAATCGCTTGCCCCGCGCATCACCGGCAAGCAAAGCGGGCATGTGCCGGACGGCCGTGCGGCTTTTGTCTGGGCCGCGCTGCTGGCTGGTCTGCCGGCGCTGATCGCCTTGGGGCTGGGCACTGGTTGGTCGGCGCAGGTGGTCTTGCTCGGCGGGCTGATGCTGTTCGGCGTGCTGTTCGCGGTCAACTCCTCGCTGCACAGCTACCTGATCGTCAGCTATGCCAAGGAAGACGGCGTATCGCTGGATGTGGGCTTCTACTACATGTCCAACGCCCTGGGCCGGCTGATCGGCACGCTGCTCTCGGGTTGGGTCTTCCAGGCTTATGGGTTGGAGGCCTGCCTGTGGGTGTCCAGCGCCTTCGTGTTGGCCGCCGCGCTGATTTCCATCGCCTTGCCCAGGCATCGCGATGCCGCTAGGCAGATCTGAACCGTCGGCTCAGCCGCCGAGGCGTTCAGGCCTGCGCCGTGCTCAGGAACTGCTCGATTTCGGCGGCGGTGCTGCGCGCGGTGCGGGTCACTCCGATCAGGGTGGCTGACGCCGAGCCCGTCCATTCGCCGTAGCCCACCAGCCATAGCCTGGGTTCGTGGATGGCGCGCGTACCGTCGACCTCGATTCGCCCTTCATCGGTGATCAGCCCCAGGCTGGCCAGGTGGTCCAGCGCAGGTTTGAAACCGGTACACCAGATCACCACATCCACCGCGCTCTGCGTGCCATCGGACCAGACCACACCATCGCGGGTGAAGCGTTCGAACGGGCGTACCGCGTGCAGCACGCCGCGCTCGCGTGCCTCGACCACGGGCGGCACCATCACCACATCGCCGAGCCCGCCCACCGGCTGGTCGATGACGCGACCTTCCTGCTGGGCTTTCCAGCGCTCGGTGGCGCGTTCGAACAGCACGCGGCCGTCGACATCGTCGGGCAGGAACAGCGGCTCGGTGGGCGTCACCCAGGTGGCGTCGGCCACTTTGGACACCTCTGCCAGAATCTGCGCCCCGGAGTTGCCGCCGCCCACCACCAGCACCCGTTTACCCGCGAACGGTTGCGCTTCGACATAGTGGGCCGAGTGCAATTGCTGGCCGCCGAACAGCTCCCTGCCTGGATAGTGGGGAATATAGGGATGGCTCCAGGTGCCGGTGGCGCTGACCACTGCCCTGGCGTCCCAATACTGATGCTCGGCATGCACGCGCAGCGACCCCGCGCGGCGTTCCACCGAGGTGACCCGCACGGGGCGCTGCACCGCAAACTGGTAGCGATCCTCGTAGCGCGTGAGGTAATCGACGACGTGATCGCGCGTGGGGTAGCCATCCTCGACTGGCGGCATCATCCAGCCGGGAATCGAACTCCAGGTTGCCGGGGAGAACAGTCGCAGGGAATTCCAGCCGTGACGCCAGGCGCCGCCGGGGCCGTCCTCGGCATCGAGCATCACCAATGACAACCCGGTACGTCGCAGAAAGTACGCGGTGGCCAGAGCGGCCTGGCCGCCACCGATGATGATGACGTCCTGCATGGTTTCGGTTTGAACGGTCATCCATGGGCTCCTGGGCTATTTAGGAAGAGTCTAATGACATGCAGGCGTGTGGGGGTGATATGCGACAAGTCTGCTGTCATTGCTTGCGGTCGTCGGCACGTTAGTGCTGTGAGCGAGTGGAGCACATCGACATGCCTGGCCCTCGCTCAGACGCCGAAAGCCCAGTTGAAGTTTCGATCGCGAATGAGGCAGCGCCAGGCGTGATAAGGCAGGCTTGAATGAGGCTGGCGCAGAACCTGCATCTACGCCTCATCCGCCGGTTTTCCGTCACCGGCACGAGGAGGATTCATTCATGCGTAACCTGCTTCTACTGGTGGCGCTGCTGGGCCTGGCTGGCTGCATGAAGGTCAGCGATCTGGCCAGCGGCGCCGAATATCACCTGCGTGATGCCGGTGTGCTCGACCATGGCCGCACCGAGCGCATGGCCTCGCGGCGCTTGCAGCAGGACTCCTTCATCTACATCGTCCAGAGCCATTTCGTGCCGCCGGGGCATGGTTACCCGCGCCCCAACGTGGTGGCCGAGGAGGCCTTCAAGGGCTTCGTCGAATACTTCCCGCTGGTGCGTCGCGCGCGTCAGCCGGCAGGCCTGGATGAAGCCATGGCCGAGGCCCGCGCTGCGGGCGCGCATTACCTGCTGTACGCCCGTTTCGCCTACAGCGATGACCGTATCGGCACCCAGGAGGAATGGGAAGATCAGGAAGCGCTGGATCGTCTCGGTACTGACCGGGCATCGATCCAACTGATGCTGATCGAAACCAACACTCGCTTTCTGGTGGACACCGCGCGGATTCGCAGCCGTGGCGGATTCCTGACGTTTTACGATGCCCAGCCGCAGGACCTGATTGGCCCACCCCTGCACGACTATGCGCGCAGCCTGATTGGCGTTGGGCGCTGAGAGCAGGGCGCTACGCTGCATGCTGCCCTCGTAGGAGGGGCTTTAGCCGCGACAGCTGCCACGGTGTATCCTCTTCGGTTCGCGGTAATGTGGACGAGGAGAGAGCATGAGCGATCCAGGCAAGGCCGGTGACCTGCTGGCGCAGATCCCCAAGGGCGAAGGCAAGGGCCTGCCCCCCGTACACCTGTGGAACCCCGATTTCTGTGGCGATATCGACATGCGTATCGCCCGCGATGGCAGCTGGTATTACCTGGGCACGCCCATAGGCCGCAAACCCATGGTGCGGCTGTTTTCCACCATCATCCGCCGCGATGGCGACGACTATTTCCTGATTACGCCGGTGGAGAAGGTGGGCATCAAGGTAGACGACGCGCCCTTCGTCGCCGTGACCCTGCAGGTGGAAGGTGAGGGCGAAGCGCAGGTGCTGCGTTTCACCACCAACGTCGAGGATGAAGTCGTGGCCGGTGTCGAGCACCCGATTCGGGTGGAGATCGACCCTGCGACACTCGAACCCTCGCCCTACATTCTGGTGCGGCGTAATCTCGAGGCGCTGATTCACCGCAACGTGTTCTACCAGTTGGTAGAACTGGCGGTGGAGCGCGAAATAGACGGAGAGCCCTGGCTGGGCGTGTGGAGTGCCGGGGAGTTCTATCCCATCGGGCCGTCCCCGGTCTGAGTGGGCAATTCAGGAGAAGCGCCGGTGCGCGCAGCGCACCCAACGGGTTTGACAGGAGACGCAAATGGATGAGCACCGCATCGAAACCGAACGACTGACGCTGCGCCCGCCGGAGCCGCAGGATGCCGACGAGGTGCAGCGCCTGGCCGGCGATTTTCGTATTGCCGATGTTACCCGCAGCATTCCCCATCCCTATCCGCCCGAATTGGCGAAGCAGTGGATCGAACACTGCGCGCAGGAGTGGGCCAGCGGTGTGGCGGCCAACTTCATCATCACCGAGTCCGCCAGCGGCCAACTGGTCGGCAGCATTGCGCTGAAGGATATCGGCCGTGGCGAGGCCGAGGTGGGTTATTGGATCGGTGTGCCGTACTGGAGCCGCGGCTACGCCAGCGAGGCCTGCAATGCACTGGTGGATTTCGCCTTCCGTCAGCTGCGTTTGCGCCGTCTGCATGCCAGCCACCTCGCGCGCAATCCGCAATCCGGGCGTGTGCTGTTCAAGGCCGGATTTCGCCACCTGGGGCTGGGCCATAGCAAGTGCGGCAGCCAGGGCAAGGTCGAGCCGGTCGAGCTGTACGAGCGCGTTTCCGGCGAGTGACCGTCGGGTGCGTCAGCGCACCCGATCCCGGCTCTGTACCGCCAGGTCCAGTGCCTTCTGCATGTCCAGCCGCGCCGAGCGGCCGACGTCCTTGTCGCTTATTTTGTAGTTGCGCTCTGACGGCAGGATCGGCGCGGTCAGGTCCTCGGCGTCCATCGGTTCGAAATCGTATTCGCCGCCGATGGTCATGGCGCTGCGCCTCAGCAGCATGCGCACTTGTTCCGGCTGCAGGTCCGGGTTGATCGACAGCATGGCAGCTACCACGCCGGTCACCAGTGGCGTGGCGTAAGAGGTGCCGCAATGCACGTTGCCGTTGGCGTCCACTTCGTGGGTCGAGGCCTGGGCGCAGGCGGCTGCGGTGATGTCGACGCGCATGTCGACGTTCGACGAGTTGCGTTTGACCACGTAGCTCGGGTCGTCGATTTCAACTTCGTCTTTCTTGCTGCGCTGGTGCCCGCCGACCACCAGCAGTTGTTCGGTGATGAAGGAGGAGGGCAGGCGGTACTCGTCTCTGCCGGAGTAGGAGGAGCCATTGCCGGCTGAGTTGATCACTATCACGTCCGGGTGTTCCTTGCGCAGCCAGAGGAAGAACTCCTCCAGCAACTCCTCATAGCCACTCATGGCGATGCCTGAGCGCACCAGCGAATCGATCTCGTCGCCTTCGACATTGCGCGTACCGACGCGGTGAATGCCCCAGCTCCAGTTGAGGACGCGTACGCCGTCTTCCACCAGATTGACCGACGCGGCGATATTGGCGGTGATGCCCGCATCCGAGTTGCGCTCGACTATGACGTCGAAGCCGTTGCTGGCCTTGTCCATTCCGCGCAGAAAACCGGTGTTGCCGCCCTTGTCCCAGTGCGCGGCGAGAATGCCGGCGACGGTACTGCCATGGTTGTCCGGCTCGTCGGCGTCGCGCGCGTAGACGCAGGTGCGCGACTTTCCGTCCGGGCAGGCGCCCAGGTAGTCGGCAAAATCAGGCGCGTCGAAGTCGACGTTGCGCTCGATCACGCCCACGCGGATCCGCTCGGCTTCGATGGGCGAGTCGCCCGCGGGAATGCGCCGCTGATAGTAGTTCACCGCATCCATGAAACGGTTGGCGGCCCATTCCTCGGAGTTCTTCTCCGGTTTGCGTGCCGGCTTGCGCGCGGCTTCGCTCTCTTCGCCGCGCTCTGGGGCGCTTTCCTCCACGACCACGGCATCGACGCTGGTTTCATTGCCGATGCGCAGCACCAGCGCATCGCGCTCGGTGAGGTTCTTGACTGGCAGGCGCACCTGGTAGACGTTCAGCGGTGGGATGGCACCGACCACCTTGGCGTCGTATTTTTTCGCCAGACGCTTGGCCTCATCGAGACCATCGTGACTCTCCTCGATCAGCAGGCTGACCAGATCGACATAGGTGGTCAGACCATCCATGTTCTTCGCCACTTCATCGGGGCCGGCGGCAAGCACATGGCTGCGATGCAGTGACAGCCACACCGGGTTGCTCGCGCGCGAGCCGTCCTCCAGCCAGAGCGGCGCGCTGCTATGTTCGTTGCTGTTGAGTCGCAGGCGCAGGATGTCGCCACTACGTTGCACCGCCGAGGTGGGCAGGGTGTCGTCGCCGAGGTGCAGCTTGGGCAACGTCTCGCCAAGGCCACGCACCTGCATGCACCATTCCTGCTGTTCACTGGCAAGCAGATCGCCACAGCGTTGCAGACTCTGGATGCGCAAAGCTTCCTGGGCGTCGGCAAGCGGGCTGAGCAGGGCCATGACGAGAGCGGAGAGAAGGGCGCGGTTGAGCAGCATGGGGCGGGGCCTCCGTGGCGGGGGTTCAGCTTTTCCGACTTTGTTCGGCCAGCATCGTTCAGCTTGGGAGCGTGCTGCCGGTCGCTGTGAATGCCTATGGCAATGGCCCTGTAGTGCGTGAATTTGGTTATAGTATTACGTTTCAATCACGTCCTACTCGAAGCCTTACATGCCCTCCAATCGTCTGCTTTCTATCGATGCCCTGCGCGGCTTGGTCATCCTCTTCATGCTGCTCGATCACGTTCGCGAAACCTTCTACCTGCATCAGCAGGTCGGGGATCCGATGGACGTGACGGCTACCGAGCCTGCGTTGTTCTTCAGCCGCACCCTGGCGCATCTGTGCGCGCCGGTGTTCATCCTGCTCACCGGGCTTTCGGCCTTTCTCTACGGGGAAAAGCAGATGAGCCGGACGGCGACCAGCGCCTTTCTGTTCAAGCGCGGGCTGTTTCTAGTGCTGCTGGAATTCACCCTGGTCAACTTCGCCTGGACCTTCCAGTTCCCGCCCACGGTTATCTACCTGCAGGTGATCTGGGCCATCGGCCTGAGCATGCTGGCGCTGTCCCTGTTGCTATGGCTGCCGCGCGCGTTGCTGGCAGTGCTGGGCTTGGTGCTGGTGGCCGGGCACAACCTGCTCGACGGGCTGCACTTCGGTGTTGAGTCGGCCATGCACATTCCCTGGGCGATCCTGCATGACCGTGGCTGGATCGAGTTCTCCGAGTCGCTGCGTCTGCGTACCTCTTACCCCGTATTGCCGTGGATCGGTGTGATTGCCCTGGGTTATGTGATCGGTCCCTGGTTCCGCAGCTCGCGCGACCCTCAGCAGCGTTTGCAATGGCTGCAGCTGTCTGGGCTCGGCGCGCTGGCGCTGTTCGTGGTGCTGCGCCTGGTCAACGGCTATGGCGAGAAACCCTGGGCCGTCGGGGAGAGCGGGCTGCAGACGCTGATGAGCCTGCTCAACATCACCAAATACCCGCCGTCGCTGCTGTTCCTGGCGCTGACGCTGGGCGTCGGCCTGCTATTGCTGGCTGCTTTCGAGCGCCGCAATGAGGGGCGTATGGTGCGTACGCTGGCGGTATTCGGCAGCGCGCCGATGTTCTTCTATCTGTTGCACCTGTATGTGCTGAAGCTGCTCTATATCGCCGCGTTCGCCGTCTGGGGCGCCAATCAGGGGCATTACTTCGGCTTCGATTCGATGGGGTGGGTCTGGGCCGCGACAGTGGTGCTGGCCGTGTTGCTGTTCCCGCCAACGCAATGGTTCGCGCGGCTCAAGGCGCGGCGTCGGGATATACGTTGGTTGAAGTATTTCTGAGTCGTGGCCATGCCACGAGTGAAGCGTCCAGCGCTGTCTTGTGTGGGAGCCCCGCCTCGGGGCGAAACGTTGCGAGGCCGTGCTGGCCAGATTCGCGGCGGGGCGCCGCTCCTACACCATCGTAGGATGCGTAGAGCAACGCGAAACCCATCAGCCGGCCCCGAGTTTCGCTGAGCTCGACCCAGGCTACATGCCTGACGCGCCATCTTGTGTGTGTAGGAGCACGCTTGCGGGCGATGGCTGACTGGCGCTATCGCCGGCAAGCGTGCTTCTACAGGTCGAGTTGCGGAGTCTTCTCCGAGCGGCTCCGGCTTACAGCTTCATGTTCACCGACAGATAGGCCGAGCGGCCCGGCGCCGGGGAGAACATCGGCTGGTCGTCACCACCCCAGAAGAAGTTGTCGAACCACACGTATTCATACTCGCGATCGGTCAGGTTCTTCAGCTGCAGGTCGAGGCTGGTGGTCGCGGAGACCTGATAGCGCACGTTGGCATCAAGCACCGCGAAGCCGCCGTACTTGCCCTGTTCGTTGAGCGTGTCGATGTAGTAATCGCCCTGGGCGCGCGCCTGCAGGCCGAAGCGCCAGGCGTCGTTGAACTGGTAATCCACGCCGGCATTGCTGATGTAGCGCGGGGTGGAGATCACTTCGTTACCCGCCAGGGAGCGACCGCCGTCGGTGAAGGCGCTGCGTACCTTGGCTTGCTGGATGGCGTGCGAGCCCCATACCGTCCATTGCTGGTTGAGTTGCGCGGTGATCTGCATGTCGACACCGCGGCGGCGGGTTTCGCCGAGGCCGACCGTGGTACCGGTCGCGGGCATGTTGGACACCTCGTCGGTGGCGTCCTGCTGCCATACGGCGATACGCGCCTCGGAGCCGGCGAAGGGCTTGAACTTCACGCCCACTTCCTTGCCGGTGTTGATCGAGGGCTTGTACGCAGCCTGGCCGGTGGTCAGGTACGCCGGGCCTTCGGAACCGGTGAGGATCTGGAAGGTACGGCCCCAGTTGGCATATACGTTCGTGTCCGGGGTGATGCTGTACACCACGCTGAGCTTGGGTTGCTCGATCCAGCCGTAGTCCTGCAGCTTGGCTTTTTCACCGCTCATCAACTCGGTGTTGCCGGAAAACTTGTCCACCCGGTAGGCCGGGATGATCTTCAGTTTTTCGATGGGCTGGATGATCGCCTGAGCGTAGGCACCGGTGTTGTACAGCGTGTAGCTATCATCGTTCTGCGTACGTGCCGGCGGCGCGTCGAAGTCGGTAGGGATGCCGAAGTTGTAGCGATAGCGGCGGTACTCGTTGTTCTGCTGCTCGTAGTTGACGCCACCATCGAGGGTGAGCATCTCGTGGGCGCGCCAGGTCAGGTTGCTCAGCACGCCGGTCTGGCGCTCCTGCCACTGGCGGCGTTGGCGCGGGGCGTTGCCGACCGGGTAGTCGGTGAAGGTCACGGTGCGGTCATCGTCGTAGCTGTTGTAGTACAGCTTGTTGCTCAGGCTCAGGTCGTCGCTGAGCTGGAAATCGGCATGCCCGCTGAGATGCTTCATGTCGCGGTCGTCGCCGTCGTTGGCGTTCTTCGCTGGCGACTGCGTGCGGCTGGCGGCCAGTTGCCGGGCGGTGAGAAAGCCCGGTTCCTCGGCTTCGTGATGATAGAGGCGGGCGACCACACCGAGCTTCATGGTCTGCTCGTCATCGGTGACGAACCACTTGCCGCCCAGTGAGTATTTGTTGGAGTCGCTGTGGTCACGGAAGCCGTCGGAGTCCTGCTTGGCCAGGAAATAGTTCTGCGCGAAATTGCCTTCCTCGTGGCCGACCGCCAGCTGGAATTCGCGGGTGTTGAAGCTGCCGTAGGTCAGGCGGCCATCGGTGTAGTTGCCGCCCTGGCGGGTGACGAAGTTGATGTTGCCGCCGATGTTGTGCAGGCCGTAGCGCGGATCGTTGGTGCCGCGCACCACCTCGATGTAGTCGATGTCCAGCGGAAAGACCATGTCGATGAAGCGCTGGTTGCCGCTGTTGACGTTGCTCGGCACGCCGTCGATCAGGGTCTTGATGCCATTGATGTAACCCTCACCATTGAAGGCGCGGAAGGTCACCTTGCCCGACTCGGCGCCCATGCGCGTTTCAGTCAGTTGGATGCCGGGCATCTGGCCCACCAGCTCCCAGCTGTTCATCACGGTTTTGTCCTCGATCTTGTCGCTGCCCATGATGTCGACCGAGGTCAGGATGCTGTCGGTGCGCAGCGTGCCGGTGGCGTCTGGGGTGACGTAGACCGAGCCGAGCGAGACGGTGGAGTTGCCGGAAGAGGCTGCGTGAATCTGAGGCGCGACCAGTGCGGTCATGACGGCAAGGGAGGCCGAGGTGGCTTTCATGGGTATTCCTAGCATTGCGTTTTCTAAGTGTTGGGAGGTTGTTGCGTTGGCCGGCAGCAAGGGCTGGCGAATCTCCAGGCCGTAGCGAGCTGTCCGGTTGTGCCGGGGCGTTGCGGATGAGGTTCGTGATAAAGACGTTATATCATAACAATTTTGTGGCGCTCGGCCAGCCGATACAGTTGGCTTGTGCCTGCGAATGTGCCTTCTAGAGTGGTTGGTGGCGCAATTGACTGCGCCAAGGCCCAGCAACATGGAGCGTAGATGGTACGGACGATTAGACGCCAGCCCACTAATGGCGTATCAATATCAGGCGTGCTTCGCGTTTCTATCCAGGCAATCACTATGCAGTCCCTGTGTTCGATCAGCGCGCCTGGCAGCGCCAACGATGAGCGTCTCGATGGGTTGGTGCGCCTGCTCGGTCGGTATTTCGATGCGACCGTCGTCCTGATTTCCGGCGCTGGAGAAGTGCAGCACATCTGCGCCAGCCATAAACTGAGCGATGTCCAACTGGCGAAGATTGGCGAGGCCTGCGCCACCACTCTGAGCTGGCCATTGCTGGCGCGCGAAGGCGCGACGCTAGGGACTTTGTACTTGTTGAACGAGCAGCCGCGTGAACTGGACGCAGAAGAACGCGAGGCGCTGCAGGACTTTGCCAACCTGGCGCATGACCTGCTGGCGCGTGAGGTCGATGATGCCCGGCAGCGTCATGAGATCGCCGCCCTGCGCGATAGTGAACGACGCATGGCGCTGGCCATCGCCGGTAGTGGCACCGGCATCTGGGACCGCGACATCAGTAGCGGCGAGATTTACTACTCCAGCAGTTGGAAGGCGCTGCTCGGCTATGCCGACCACGAAATCGGCAATCGCATCGAAGAGAGCTATACCCGCGTACATCCAGCCGACCTCGACTACGTGCGCGCGACCATCCAGGCACACCTGGATCAGCGTACCGATGCCTATGAGGTGGAGCACCGCCTGCGTTGCCGTGACGGCCATTACAAATGGGTGTGCAGCCGCGGCAAGGTGGTCGAGCGTGACAAGCACGGCAAACCGCTGCGAATGATCGGCACCACCACCGACATCACCGCCATGCGCCGCCTGTCCGAGCAGGTACAGCAGACCGCCGCGCTGATGACCGACCTGACCAACGAAATCCCCGGCATGGTCTTTCAGTACCGCAGGCGCCCCAATGGCGAATCGGCCTTCACCTACGTCAGCGCCGGCGCGCAAGCCATCTGTGGCCTCAGCGCCATGCAACTGATGCAGGACGCGGAGACGCTGACTGCCATCGTTCACCCGGATGACCGCGCGGCTTTCATCGACTCCTTCCAGCTATCGTCCGAGCAACTCACGCCTTGGCATCTGGAGTTCCGCGTGCAGGTGCCGGGGCGTGAAGTCGCCTGGTGCCAGGGTGAAGCCCGACCGCGCCGCGAAGAGGGCGGTGGCGTGATCTGGCATGGCGTCATGGCCGACGTGACCGAGCGCAAGCAGATCGAGGCCGAGCTGCAGGCCTTCGCCACCACCGATTTTCTCACTCAACTGGCCAACCGTCGCCATTTCATGCATCAGCTCGAAGCCGAACTGGCACGCCTGCGACGCAATCCCGAGCAGAGTGCGGCGATCCTGATGTTCGACCTCGACTACTTCAAGGCCATCAACGACCGCTGGGGGCACAACGTCGGCGATCAGGCCCTGCGCCATTTCGCCACGATACTCGGCAGCCAGTTGCGCAGGACCGATACGGCCGGACGCCTGGGCGGCGAGGAGTTCGCCGTGGTGCTCAGCGAGGCGAATCTGGACAAGGCCATGCACTTTGCCACGCGCATCCAGAACCAACTGGCTAGCACGCCCATCCAGCATGCGGGAGAGCAGATCTACCTGGCGGTCAGCGTGGGTGTCTCGTCGCTCAATGCCTGCGATGCCAGCGTCGAGGCCGCCTTGTCACGCAGCGATATCGCCCTGTACTGCGCCAAGCGCGGGGGGCGAAATCGCATCGAGCATCATTGACGGCTGACTCGCTCAAGCGGCCTGTAACGCCTGGCTGATCGCATCATTGAAGGCGGGAATATCGCCTGGGTTGCGTGAGGTGATCAGCGTCCAGTTCTGCCCCGGGCACACCTGCACTTCGGCGTCCACCCAGCTGGCGCCAGCGTTGGCCAGGTCCAGGCGCACGCTGGAGTAGGACGTCATCACTTTTCCCGGCACCACGCCGGCATCGATCAGCAGCCAGGGGCCGTGACAGATCGCCGCAATCGTCTTGCCGGCATCGCGAAACTCCTGCACCAGGTGCTGCGCATCTTCGTCCTGGCGCAGGGTGTCGGCATTCACCGTGCCGCCGGGGATCACCAGCAAGTCGTAGTCCGTAGCGCTCAGCCCCCTGAGCTGAGTGTCGGACTGCACGGTAATGTCCTTCTCGCTGTCCCTCAGCCAGGTCTCGGCCTCGCCGCCCTTGACGCTGGCATGGCTGACGCTCGCGCCCTGATCCTTCAGTGCCTGCATCGGCTTGAGCAACTCGTCGCGCTCGATGCCGCTGTTGGCGGTGATGAACAGTACCTTCTTGCCTTGCAGATTCGAATTCATGGTCGATACCTCCGCTGATGCGCCTTAAGGCACAGTGAATGGTCGCGTTGGCGAACGCGGCATGTATCAGGGTGGAAAGGCGCAGGGCGCAGAAGTTCGAATTGATTGCGCGCAGGCCGCCGCATCATCGTGCCAGTGTCCGTTTCGTCTCGGTGCTGGGTCTTCGCTCAGCTCACGGCTGGTTAACCCTCGCAGGGCAGGTTCACACGTTGGCCGAGGGTAGCTGCAGCCAGATGGAGAACACGCCGAGTACACCCCAGAACACGATGAACAGCCAGGGCGAACGCAGGAAGAACAGCAGCGACTTGTAGGTGCTCTCCCGGCTGGCCTCCTTCTCACTGAATAGTGGTGAGTCGTCATAGGCATGGCCGAACTCGGGATCGCTGCGTAGCAGCTGCTCCTGCTTGTAGTGCCAGTGCTCGATGATCGTGGCAGAGGCCCTGATCCCCGGCCAGGCATGCAGTGAACTGATGATGCCCAACAGCGTGAACAGCGCCGGAACTACCAAGGTGAAAACCGCCCCCCAGTTTTCGTTCGAGTTGGCCATGGACGATGCATAGGCGATCACCAGAAACGACTGCGCCGTCAGGTAGGAGTTGGTACGCCCGGCCAGCAGGCTGGTTTCGTACTGAATTTCCCGGCGATAGAAATCGAGCCGCTCCTTCGGCGTGCCGAATATCAGCAGCTCCGCCTGTTTCTCACACAGTGGGTCATGGATGTCGGAGGTAATGATTCGCGATGTTTTCATCGATGTCGCTCGCCTGTCGGATGGGCCTCACCGCGCGGAGAAATGCAGTCAGGGACTGAGGGTTTAGACTGTGGGCGCCCCAGTCATTCAGTGTTTTTGTCGACCGTGGCATGGAACTACCTGCGCCATTTTGGCCGGATTGAGGAGGGGGAGTTTTGAAGGAAAGGGCAGGTGTATGGCCGCGTTGGTGAACGCGGCATATATCAGGGGGGAGAGGGGCAGGGCGCAGAACTTCGAACAGATTGGCAGGCCAAGTATTCAGTTGCTGGTTTTTTCGGAGGTATTGGTTGGCAGCGGATAGATCACTTCATGCGTGTTCAAATCGCGAATTTCGGAATTGATGGTAATGGTCGAAACCTCACGTCCCGGCGGCCCGCTGATATCTTCGCGAGTAGAGAAGTCCACCACGTAGCGCTGTCCCGAACGGAACTCCACATCTTTCGCACCAAAGCCACATTTTGCACCGCCTGTACCCAGTGCATTCATGGATACCCAGCACCAACTCAGGGAGTGTTTGCCTGGCGTCAGCCGTAGAGCCTGCTTGCCGGAAACGTCGAGGATTGAGCGGCGCCCGGCGTCTGGCAGTTGCTGGCCATCCACATGTGTGGCCAGCAGCAGACGGTGAAAAGGCACGCCCAGCGCGCGATATCGCGTGGTTGCGAAGTAAACGACGGGGGCGTCTGGTGTGTTGTTGGACAGGTCATAAGGGGTCATCGACTCTGGCGCCCAGTCCCCTTGGTAATCCTTGTACTGATAGCTGGAGCAAGCTGCGGATAGCCCGGCCATCAGCAGAACGGCGGGTAGTTTCAGGCGCAGTAGCAATGAGGTGTGGCGCATTGTTCTTCCTTGTTGAACGAAGCAGGGAAGGATACCGAACTGAAATCCGGCCAGTAAATGGCACGCGTAATCTGGAGCGTCGGGGGAGGGAGGGGGCGTGTTTGTGAGGGGTGGCTTTCGACCAAGAAGCGGTCGGCAACCCAATAAATAAATCCCCTTTTCGGTCTGGCCCAACCGCTGAAACAAAAGGCGCAGCGGCTCACCGCTGCGCCTCTCTCCTCCCCGGCCCGTTTTTTGTAGGAGCGAGCTTGCTCGCGATCTTTCCTACGCCCTTTCGAGCCGTTCGGTCTTCGCGTAATCGCCACTTGCCAGCCGTTATACGACATGGTGTATAACCTGCCAAACACCCCATCGCCTCGCTGCAGGCCGCGAGATAGAGAAGGATTTCGAAAATGACCAGGAAGGTTATCCACCAAAACAGCCCGCAGGTTATGCACCATTTGGTGTCTATTTATAGTTAGAAGCCAAGGAGAGACCATGGATTGGCTAACATTTTTCAGCAGCGCAATTAATTCTCTTGCTTGGCCTGCAACGCTGATAGTCTTGCTTATATTAATACGTAAGCAACTGCCTCAAATTGCGAAGTCCTTACGTCGCCTCAAGTACAAAGACATAGAGGTTGAGTTTGGTGAAACAGCAAAGGCAATCGCCAACGAAGTTAAAGCTATAGTTCCTGCTGCGCAGGCAGAAAATAAAATAGCAGGCCAAGAAAAAGATGAAGTCAAAGCAAGGTTGGAAGCAATTGCTGAATTAGCGCCTCGCGCAGCAATTCTTGAATCTTGGTTACAGGTTGAGGCTGCCGCCGCAGATGTAATTCGTCAAAATAACCTTGGTGCCTCCACTATCTACCCTGGGCCAATGCGCCTGCGTGATAGCCTTTTTAAAGGAGGTATTCTGAACAATCGTCAAATAGCTATCTTTGAGAAACTCCGAACCTTAAGAAATGAAGCGGTCCATGTACCTGAGGCTGAGTTCACTAAGGCTGCAGTTTCTAACTACATAGAGTCAGCTATAGCAATTGCCTCTTATCTTGAAGGCCGTGCAATGGCTTCTAACTAGTGGTTCAAATCGTTCGCTCCGCTCACTGGGACGGGCTAAAGCCCGCCCCTTAACCAAACGTTAGAAGGACTCAACATGATCCTACATGCGACAGTCAGCGGATCACCGCATGACCCCTTCTATGAAATGGCCTTGATTTACTGCTTTGATGAGTCCAAGAATTACTGTTTCTCGCTAACTCGAAGACCGGAGTCAAAAGAAATAGAAATTATGGTTGTGGATCAAGTAAACGAAAGAGTCGACACTCTTGCGGTCGATCTTTATAGAAATCAAATACAGGCAAAGATCCCTCCAGAGCCAGCCAAGAAATTAGATGGGCATGAAAAATATATTATTGAATTTCAGGTCGACGATCTTGAGTTCAAAAATATCTCGGCTGCCCTTGAAAAAATCTTTGATGGCAAACCTGGGCTAACAGTACATGACTTCTAACTAGTGGTTCAAATCGCTCGCTGCGCTCGCAGGGACGGGCTAAAGCCCGCCCCTTAACCAAACGTTACAAGGCATAAGGAGAGTACGTGGGAATCACCGTACATTTTGAAGGAAAGCTGAAAGACGAAGCCTCTTTCAAAGCAATCTGCACAAATGCTGAGGCGTTTGCTAAGGAGATGGAGTGGCCGTTTTCGTTAATCTCTGAACAAGAGGTAAGACTCGAAAGAACCCGTAATGAAGGAAATTGGAACTATATCGGTCCAGTTAAAGGAATCGAAGTATTCCCACATGAGGCTTGTGAGCCGTTCCGCTTGGAGTTCGATAAAGACCTTTATATTCAAGAGTTCACCAAGACTCAGTTTGCCCCAGCCGAAATCCACGTTCTTCTAGTCGACTTTCTTCGGTCTAATCTTGAAATGTTCGAGTCCATCGAAGTGATCGATGAAGGTGAGTTTTTCGATACAAACGACCTTGAATTACTCAACAAGCACCTTCAGGCGTGTGACGCTCAACTTGAGCAATATCTGGAGCAACCAGATAAATACTATGGCCCAGTAAAATTAGAAAACGGTCGTATCGTCGACCTTATGGAGTAGTAATGCCTTGTAACAAGCCAATCAACTTCGCGCCTTCGGCTCCGGACGCAGCAAAGCTGCGCCGGTTATTGCGGCGTTAACCACCATCCTAATCGAATATCTATGCCGCACATAATAACTCGACTTAACTTAGTAGTCATGACTGCAAGCATAATCACAGTCATGATGGCGGCGTATTACATAAATGAAAAACACGAAAGGCAAGAATTTCAAAAAGAGATTACAGAGTTTGAGCTAGAATTTCTAGGCGTCGAAAAATACACGGACGCCTCTTTTAACTTGCAATATGCCTTCAACAACGGATTCAAGGAAATAAAATTCTCCAACATAACTTACACACAATTACGCCCTGAAATAATACTGATAAACAGAAATAAAACCCAAAAAACGTACAAATATAAAGTAATTCTTGATCAACGAATTCAAGTAAAAATTGCGCCAGCACACTACCTGCCATTCTTAGCCGGAAATTTGTCCATTCACGATACGGTGACCAGTAAATTTATTGCTTTTTACTTGTTACCTCACGACCGCTGGCCAGGCTCACAGGCAGCAGGCTGGCTGGCCGACACCATGAACGTTGATACAACGTTTGCCCTTAACAAAACACCCTCTATCCAATCTTTATCTGAAGTTAAAATCTTACAACCAACCGCAAAACTTGAACCTAGTGAACTCGCGAAAAGTACAATTCCGATAATTGGCTGCGAGTCATCAATTGAATATTATCCGCGCTTTAAAGAAAACGGCTTCGGAGAAATTCGATCTAATAACTGGACAATGGCGCGACCGCGCGGCCTTAAAGGCATACTTTGCAATAAATATTGGACATTCATAATCGCAGGTCAATCAGGCAGCTTACTTAATATCATATGGATGAGTGAATCCGGAGAGATTATTGGTCAAGGTGAACTGCATAATAATAACGTGGGACCTTTATCTGACCATGGAGGCTGGCTTACTCGTTTAGAGTTACAAGGGGAAAATCTTCAAATAGAACAATCACACTTTAGATTCCCGGCCCCATTCCTTCAACCAATTTCAGCAGTCAGTCAAGTATCGTTTATAGTCCCACTCTCAGCTCTGCGAACGAATGGCGGTTAATAAATGGTTCAAATCGCTCGCTTCGCTCACTGGGACGGGCTAAAGCCCGCCCCTTAACCAAACGTTGAGGCTGTAGAAAAACCTGCTGCCGCCCAATCCGCAGGCTGATAATCTCCAGTTCATTCAATCGCAGGGAGGCGCGGGGCGATGCCGCGGTTCAAGGACGTGCACAAGGGGCTCAAGCTCCTGCCCATCGACTTCGACAAGCAACTGCTGCCCGGCACTTTCGAGCATGCGCTTGGCTATCTGGTCGATCACGAACTGGATCTCTCCGATTTCCATGCCCGCTACCGCA